>Ga0115546_1000027_pt1 | contig 137361 bp, 111 predicted proteins | sample COGITO_mtgs_1004_FD_87186 | JGI IMG/M metagenome (GOLD analysis project Ga0115546, IMG submission 87186) | Pelagic marine microbial communities from North Sea - COGITO_mtgs_100413 | ecosystem: Environmental > Aquatic > Marine > Epipelagic | place: Germany:Helgoland, sampling site Kabeltonne...
TGCGAAGATAAGGACGCGAGCTGAGCAATGGATTCTGAGACAACGGCGCAGGATGTCAGGCCGGTATTTGAACGGGCCCTAAAGCTGATTAAGGTGGAGCGGGTGTTTGAGGCAATGCCGCTGTTGACTCAGGTGATTGAGGCTAAGCCGGACTGGGCTGAGGCCTATATGGTGCGGGCGCGGGTGCGCAAGCGGCTAGGCGATCTAGAGCGGGCGATCGCAGATTATTCTAAGGCCCTGAAGCTAGCGCCCACCGCCCAGACGTATCTGGCGCGATCGCTTGTTTGGCTAGAGATGGGTCAGCTAAAAGGCGCGATCGCAGATAGCAGACAGGTCGTTGCCCTGCAGCCAACTCTCGCGGGGGGGCATCGGGTGCTAGGCAAGGCTCTAGGACTAGCGGGTGATGGGTTAGGTGCGATCGCAGCCTACAAAAAGGCGGCTAGGTGCTATCTAGACGTGGCAGACAAAGAAAATGCTCAAAAGTGTATTGCCGCAATTGATCCTTTAAAGGCACTCTCGCCCATCAAGGCTTTGACAGTAGGCAATGAGACATCGACACAGATTGCTGCTGGAAATGCCGACCAAACGGTCACCCCAGAAGACTATATCAAGCGAGTGCGGACGCGCTACGAAGCAGGAAACTATGCCGCAGCCAAGCAGGATTTGGACTGGCTGCTGAGCGTTCAGCCGCATAACGCTAAGGCACTATGCCTACGTGGGTTAGCCCAGGCGAGGTTAGGACATCGGGCGCAAGCGGTTGCAGATTTAGCCCTAGCCGCGCAGCAGCATTCGGCAGACAGTGAGGCCGGGCGCGAGGTTCGCTTGTGTCGAGGGCAGATGCGGCTGATTTTGAATGATGGATACGGGGCGATTGAAGAATTTTCGGCGCTGATTGAAACAGGGAGCGCGCAGACGCCGCCAGAGGCTCGGTGGTTTGTAGAAAGAGGTCACAGCTATCGGCTGCTAGACGATCCTGACCGGGCGTTTAAAGACTATTCAAATGCGATCGCCCTAGACGGAGAAAACGCTCTGCTGTACGAGCTGCGCGCAGAAATGCAAACCGCAATCGGCGCTACTGAAGGGGCCACCGAGGACTATCAGAAGGCGGCGACGCTGTGGCTAAACCAGGGCAACTGGCAAAAGCATCAGCAGGTGGTAGAGGCCGTTCGGCGGCTGCGCGAGCAGACAACTCACAAAACGACAGCGGCTGCTGCTGCGAGCATTCCGATCAAGTCGTTTCAAAATCATCTGCCGGTGGTGGAAGTGCTGCTAGACGGAATTGCGAAGTTTGACGTGGTGATTGATCGCAATGCGCCCAATTCAATCATCACGCAGCAGATGGCGAACCAGCTAAATTTAAATTTGGTGAGCTATCGGTATGTGTATTTGGCCGATGGCACGCCGATGGAGCTATCCATTGCTCGGCTGCGCTCGGTGGTGGTGGGCGAGACGATTGTGACAGATGTGTACGTGGCGATCGCGCCTGACAGCGCCACGGTGGTGCTGGGTAAAGACTGCTTTAGCGCCTACAGCATCAGAATTAGCGGCAATGAGATCGCGTTTTTAAGACGTTAGCTTGCGCGCGTCTAAAACTTTGGCCTTAAAATTTCGGCAATCTTTGGATACGCGCGGACTGCATCAAAGCTGATGTCCTTACGAGCCATCAGCGTGTAGATTTCTGGATGGAGCTGAACGGCCTGTTGTAAATGAATAGCGGCGGCGGTGGGATCGCCCTGCTGGGCGTAGCTTGCGGCAATGCCATACCAGGCATTAGGATTGGGCGTTCGGTGCTTTAGCGATTCCCAAAAGCTCTCTAACGCGCTCTGATGCTGACCTATTCGATTGAGCAGGGTGCCTTTATAGTTCCAGGCATAGTGGCAGCTTGGCTTTAACCGCGTGACCTGTTCTAGGCTGGCGATCGCCGGACGAATGTCTTCTAGCGCCGCTAGCACCAGGGCGCGGCTGTACCAGGTGTGATGCTTTTGGGGGTTAAGTGCGATCGCCCGATCAAAACTCTCCAGTGCCTTTTCGTACTGCGCCAGCTGTAGCAGCGCTCGCCCTCGGTTGTACCAAATTTTGTCGTTTTTAGGGTCGTAGGCCGCCGCCCGCTCAAAGCTATCGACCGCTGAAGGATAAAGCCTCAGATAAGCCTTTGCCACGCCTAGGCCATGCCATGCCTTAGCATGGGTCGGATTTAGCCGCAGTGCCTGTCGAAAATCTTGCAGGGCCGACTCGTAGGCTTGCAGCCGCATATGGACTTGGGCCCGGTAGTACCAGATGTTTTCGTTGCCAACGTCCTGTGTAATCGCCCGATCAAACTGATCTAGCGCATTGGTAAAGTCGCCCGTACTGTGCAGTGCGAGTCCTTTCTTGATCAGAATGTTGATTCGCTGCGCCCAATCTGCTTGGTCAGGCGTCAACTGAGCAGAACCGATATGAGAATCAACAGAATTAATCACGGTTTGTTATCAGTAGCGGTTGGGCTGAGTCGGTCCGTTATGGGCACTGCTTTCGTTGCTTTTATCACCATTAGCTAGAGGCATTCAGCTAATGGCCGATTGTCTCTAGCTGAACGTGTCTCTAGCTGAACGTGTCTCTAGCTGAACGTGTCTCTAGCTGAACGTGTCTCTATATACAGTATGCCCAACCGCTTTCTAGACCAGCCGCTCGCTATTGAGTAGGCCCATCGTTAAATCGATCGGCCTATCATTAAACAAACGCATCTGCAAACGCATTGCCGAGCAAGACTTGTCCGTTAGCGTTGTAGTGCGTCGGATCGCCTGCTTTGAGAATTTCGCTGCCACCGAGCGCATCTGTGTCTACTAAGAACACGCCGGAGTCACCCGCAGATACCGCCCGCTGGGCATCTCTGACTAGGTTGCGATTTCTCGCAGATGTCGGCAAGTCACTTCGAATCAGACCCACCGCAATATCTAGGTCTTCTCCATAGATATCGCGAGAGCCTTTGACAAAGCTTGTCAAGTTGTCTTGATAAGCCGCTGCAAACGCATCGTTGTAAGTATCGCTTTCACCTTGCATCCACACCAATCCTTGAATATCGTAAGTGATACCCTGATTCGTCAGACTATCTAGCGCTCTATCTACAATGTCTTTGAACTGTTTAAACTGGACGCCACTGCCATCTGGGTGCCAGTCTTCTGCCAGCGTTGTAGAGCCTCGGCCATACTTAACTAGATAAACCGGCTGATCGATATTGGCGACAATCTGGCGACCAAAGCTAAGCTCTGGGCCCATAAAGGTTGTTTGACCGTCAAATCCGGGGGCTAGATCGACAAAATCTGCCTGAGGGCGGCTCCAGATCTGGGCCGAAGCGAAGGGCCCGGTGTAGCTGCTGTCACTGAGGTTGCTGACGAGCGCTTCACCGTCTAGGTTAGATTGACCGGCCATCAGGTAAACCGGAATCGGCGCAGGTAGAGCGGATTCGTCTGTGTCTTGGACCGCGATGGTAATGAATTTGCTTTCGGTTACACTGCCTCGCTCTGCTATCACATTGACTTCATAGATGTTATCACCCGCGATCGCACGTCCGCCCGCCCGGTCTTGCGGATTCTCAAAATCAGGAGACTGCCTAAACGACAGCACCCCCGTTTGAGGATTAATCAAGAACAAATCACGATCGGCCCCAGCGTTAATTCGGAAGCTAGCCCCATTCTGCGAGCCAGAGATATCAATATCAGCAGCGGCTCGAATGCCCTCTAACACAGTAAAAGATGTGATCGGGCCGCCCGTTACTACGTCATTGACCTTTACGGTGACAAACTGACTATCGCCAGATGTGGCCCCGGCAGCGACCACGTTCACCTCATAGACATTGTTGCCATCAGCATCGGCAGGCGCTTGAAAATTGGGGGCTGTCTTAAAGCTCAACAGTCCGGTCTGCGAATCGATATTAAACAGATCTCGATCTGCCCCGTCATTGATTAGATAGCTTACGTTCTCGTCGCCGATATTGACATCAAAGTCAGTAACAGCCTTTGTGCCTTCATTAATAGAGATTGCCGCTGAACTGCCGCCGCCATTGCTGGTAATGGCTACTGAGTCATTAGAAGGCGCATCGTCAACGTCTTTGACGACGACAGAAAGAAACTGACTGTCGCCTGATTTGGCACCCGCTGCAACGACGTTGACTTCGTAGACATTGTTGCCATCTGCATCTGCGGGTGCCTCCCAATCAGGTGCGTCTTTAAACGAGAGAACGCCTGTAAATGGATCAATGTTGAACAGATCTTTATCAGCACCTGCATTGATCTGATATTCGACGTTTTCGTCACCGATATTGACCTCAAAGTCAGTAACAGCCGTTGTGTTTTCGTTGACATTGACAACGGCTGAGTTACTGCCGCCGTTGCTGGTAATCTCTACGGGGGGAAGCGTGGGGCTAACGGGCGCAAATACAAGCTTGTCGAGGCTGGTGTATTCGCTGTAGCTGCGCGTTGCCTCAATTTCGATTTTGTCGCCCTGGCGGAGATTCAGCTTTTCGAGCAAGATTTGAACTTTAGTCTGACCGTTCGGCAAGGCAGAGCCTAGGTTTTTGTCGAGAACGGTTTTATTTGCGATCGCTCCGTTTATCCAGACCTTGATCTGCCCTTTGCCGTCATTTTCGTCATAGGCATACAGGGTCAAATCATAAACGCCGTCTGCCCCGTTAAAGATCGTCGTAGCGTTGGCATCTCGGCGACTGCTACGCACCCGCAAAATTTTGCCGCCCGAGGCCGACGCGTCAGCTGTGCTAACGACAAAATCCCTGTCAAAATTTAGATCTTCTGCTTCGACGGTGATTGTATTGTCACTACCTGGGGGCGGCGTTGTGTCTTCTACGTCTTTAACGACGACAGAAAGAAACTGGCTATCGCCTGATTTAGCGCCCGCTGCAACCACGTTGACTTCATAGACATTATTGCCATCAGCGTCTGCGGGGGCCTCCCAGTCCGGCGCGTTTTTAAACGAGAGAACGCCTGTGAGCGGATCAATATTGAATAGATCTTTATCCGCACCCGCGTTGATCTGATACTCGACGCTTTCATCTCCGATATTGACGTTAAAGTCGGTGATGGCTGTTGTGTTCTCATCAACATTAATAATGGCCGAATTATTGCCGCCATTGCTAATAATTTCGACGGGTGGAAGCACAGGAATAACGGGCGCAAATACGAGCTTGTCGAGGCTGGTGAATTCGCTGTAGCTGCGCACCGCCTCAATTGCAATTTTGTCGCCTCGGCGGAGGGTCAGCTTTTCGAGCAAGATTTGAACTTTAGTCTGGCCATTTGCCAACTTAGATCCTAAGTTCTGGCTCAAAATAGTTCTGTTCGCAAGCTCTCCGTTTATCCATATTTTGAGCTGTCCCTGGCCATCATTTTCATCATAGGCGTGCAGGGTAAAATCATAAACGCCATCTGGCCCGTTAAAGGTGGTTGTGGCTTTGGCATCTCGGCGATCGCTACGCACCCGCAAAATTTTGCCACCCGACGCCGACGCGTCAATTTGACTAACGATAAAATCATTATCAAAGTCTAGATCTTCCGCTTCGATGGTAATTAAGTCAGTTGCATTATTCGTCATTATGCTGATGTGTAATAAATTAAAAACTTGAGGAAGATGCTCGGCAGACTGCTCGCGTAGGCAGGCTCTTGTTTCTTCAGACTCTTGTTTCTTCAGAAAAGAGTGCCTTTAGAAAAGGGCGCTGATACTGTAGAAACAGGTAATGGCAAGTACTGCCAATAGAAATGACTTCCTTTTCCTCAGACCAGCGCTCTTTGCCGAAGTTTCTGCCTCTACCGCTGAGGTGTTTATCCTCAAACTTTTCGATAGGTATGTGGAGTTTAGATAAACTATTAGCTGCCTTCCCAGATTTTTAATTTTTAGGGTGTAATACCTTTCTCAATTTCTTTTGTCTCTAGCGCCGAATAGCTCAGTATTATGTTTTAAGCCTGCCTCGGCTGATAAAATTGTGTTTAAGGTTATTCGTTATGGTCGAATCTGCATCCGCATCTGTTCGCATTGAAAAAGATTCAATGGGTGAACTTGAAATTCCTGATAGCGCCTACTATGGAATCCAGACGCTGCGAGCGATTCAGAATTTTCCGATTAGTGGGCTAAAGCCCTTGCCGACATACGTAGATGCGGGTTTGTTGATTAAGCAGGCGACGGCGCTTGCGAACAAAGAACTCGGCTGTATTCCGGCTGATATTGGGGATGCTATTGTTCAGGCGACGAATGAAATTTTAAAGGGCGATTTGCGCGACCAGTTTGTGGTGGATGTGTACCAGGCGGGGGCAGGCACTTCTCATCACATGAACCTGAATGAGGTGCTGGCCAATCGGGCGCTAGAAATTTTGGGAGACGAAAAAGGTAACTACAGCCGCGTTAGCCCCAATGACCACGTGAACTATGGCCAGTCAACGAACGATGTGATTCCGACGGCTATCCGGGTGGGCGGCATTTTAGCGCTAGAGCATTCGCTATATCCGGCGTTGGAAAGTGCGCTGGTGACCCTCAGCATTAAGGCGACTGAGTTTGAATCGGTGGTGCGCTCTGGCCGTACGCATATGCAAGATGCGGTGCCGGTTCGCTTGGGCGAGGGTTTCCGCGCCTGGGAGTATATTTTGAGCGGGCATCAGGCCCGGATTAAGGCGGCGGCGGCTGAGCTTGCGGTGCTGGGCATTGGCGGCTCTGCGACGGGTACAGGGTTAAATACGCATCCTCAATATCGCCTTCGCGTTTGCGAAATTTTAACCGACTCGCTGAAGCAGCCGATTACGAGTGCGCCGCATCTGATGGCCGCGATGCAGAGCATGGCTCCGTTTGTAGCTGTCAGCAGCGCTCTGCGCAATTTGGCGCAAGACTTGGTCAAAATCTCTCACGACCTGCGGTTATTAGATTCGGGGCCTAAGACGGGGTTTAAAGAAATTCAGCTGCCAGCCGTGCAGCCAGGATCGTCGATTATGCCGGGGAAGTACAATCCGGTGATGGCTGAGATGACGTCGATGGTGTGCTTTCAGGTGATGGGCTATGACAGTGCGATCGCCCTCGCGGCTCAGGCCGGTCAGCTAGAGCTGAATGTGATGATGCCGCTGATTGCCTACGACCTGATTCACAGTATTGAGATTTTGGGTAATACGCTCGCGGCCCTAGATACTAAGTGCTTGCAAGGTATTACCGCTTTTCCTGAGCGCTGAGCTGCGTATGCGGAAGGCAGTTTGGCGCTGGTGACGGCGTTGAATACGCACATTGGCTATTTAAATGCGGCTGCGATCGCTAAAGAATCGCTTGAAACCGGCAAGTCACTCCGGCAGCTTGTGCTGGAAAACGAGCTAATGGACGAAGCCACGCTGAACCAGGTACTAGATTTACAAAAGATGAGCCAAATCGTCACCGCAGAAGGTCAGCGTTAGAATCTAGGCATCCAAGCTTTAGGCATCCAGCTTTTAGTTTTGTTAGCTGTTTTAGCTCTAGAAGCGTCTCTATGTCCCGCGTATCTGCCAGCATTGTTACTCCCTATCACACCTTCTCGCAGCGAGCAGGCATTGTTGTTATTGGCATTGGGCTAGTGGCGCTCTTTGGCTGGGGATTGGATATTGATGTTTTAAAGAGCGTTCTGCCAGGCCGGGTCACCCTCAAACCCAATACCGCACTTGGCCTAATTGCGACTGGCGTCGCCTTGCAGCTATGGCACCAGCAGTTTGGCCCGTTTGCTCATTTGCCTGCCGTCCCGTCTGCTGGCCCGTCTGCTGGCCTATCTGGCAGTAGATCTACTCGCAAAATTGAACGGCTCCGGCTGGCTGCCTATTTTGTGGTGTGCAGCTTTGTGATTGTGCTAGGGCTTGCGACCATTGTTGAATATATCGCTGGGCTAAATTTCGGCATCGATCAGCTTTTATTTGAGATGCCACCTGATGCTGTTGATATTGCAGTTGGCGGACGCCCAGCGCCTAATACTGCTATCTGCTTGGTTTTGATGGCGGTGGCCCTGCTATTACTTGCTCAAAATCGCTACCGAGCCGCTCAGGGGCTGAGCGCGGCTGTTTTTGCTGGGGCGCTACTGGCCCTGATTGGACACCTCAATGCTGTAGCTGTTTTCTTTCAAGTCGGGACAGTGACGGGCATGGCCATCCATACAGCGATCGCGCTGTTGCTGCTGTCTGCGGGCGTTTTGTGCGCTAGGCCCGAAGCGGGCTGGATGCGCGACCTGTTGACAGAGTATGCCGGTAGCATCATGCTGCGACGGGTTTTGCCCTGGACTATCTTTTTGCCAGCGCTGCTAGGCGTGGTGATTCTGCTGATCTATCAAAGTTTATCGGTGCCTTTTGAGAGCGCGTTCGCTCTGCGCAGCATGTTAGATGTTGTGTTCTTCTCAGGCATTATTTGGTGGAATGGCCGGAGGCTCAACCATATAGATGGGCAGCGTCAGGCAGTGCAGCAGCAGTTTAGCCAAGCGCTAGAGGCGCAGGTGAGCGCCCGCACAGCCGAACTGAACGCGGCTAACCAATTACTGCAAGAGAAAATCTTTGAGCGACAGCAAGCTGAAGCTAAGCTGCGCGAAAGTGAAGGCTGGATGCGTAAAGTGGTTACCCTGGCCCCTTTCCCACTCATGCTGCATGCGGAAGATGGCGAGATATTGACGATTAGCCAAACCCTAACCGATATCACTGGCTACAGCGCCGCAGAAATTCCCACCCTTGCCGTCTGGGAAGCGCGCGCCTGTGGCGATCTCTCTCAATCTTTTGCAGAGGCTCTTAATCGCTGTTTGATCTCGACGCCAGATCAGGCAGGCAAGGGTGAGTTTCTAATTCGCACTAAGGAGGGTAAAGCGCTCACTTGGGACTTTAGTTCTGCCTATTTGGGTGTCGATTCTGACGGACGACAGCTAATGGTTTCGATGGCCGCAGACATTACCCGTCGAAAGCAGGCAGAATTGGCATTACAGCAGAGCCAGATAAAGCTACAGCAGCAGCTCGCTGAAATTGAATCGATTTACCAGTCTGCGCCGATTGGGCTAGGCGTGCTCGATCCTGATTTGAGCTTTGTGCGGATTAATCAGCGGCTTGCAGAAATGAATGGCTTTTCGATAGACGCGCATCTGGGGCGGACGGTAGGAGAGTTGCTGCCTGATTTGGCTGATACGGCTGCACAGCTGCTGCTGCCTATTTTTGAGACGGGTCAGCCGCTTTTGAACATAGAGATTAGAGGAGAAACGCCCGCTCAGCCAGGGGTAGATCGAGTTTGGCTAGAGCACTTTTTGCCGCTAAAAAATGGCGATCGCGTGATTGGTATCAACACCGTTTGCGAGGAAATTACAGAGCGCAAGCAAACAGAGCAAGCGCTGTTGACACGAGCCGCGCAGCAGGCGGCGGTTGCTCAAATTGGGCGGCAGGCGATCGCAATCGATAGTATCGATGCGTTGTTAGATAGCGTAACGACACAGGTGACGCAGGTGCTGAAGGCTGACTACTGCGAAGTGCTAGAGCTTTTGGCCGGAACCCAGCAGCTACGGCTACGCTCAGGCATCGGCTGGCCGTCAAGTATGGTAGGTCAAGCGACCGTTGAAGTCGATCAGAGGTCTTGGGCAGGCTACACACTCCACTCTATGGAGACTGTCGTCGTCAGCGATCTATCTAGTGAGACGAGATTTGTCAGCCAGCGCCTTGACCAGCATCAAATCTGCGGTGGCATGAGTACGGTTATTGGCAACGCCGAAGACCATCCCTTTGGTGTGCTGGGGGTGCATACGCGCACGCAGCGAGACTTTAGCGAAAATGACGTTAACTTTTTACAGGCGATCGCTAACATCCTTTTTGAGGCGATCGCCCGCCACCGGGCCGAGCAGCAAATCCGTCAGGCCAACGCCGACCTAGAGCTGCGCATTGCAGAACGCACCCAGCAGCTAGTTGAGGTAAATCAGGAGCTAGAAGCGTTTGCCTATTCGGTTGCCCACGATCTAAGGGCACCGCTTAGAGCCATCGAGGGATTTGCTCGCATCCTCAAAGAAGACTACAGCAGCAGCCTAGATGAGACCGGGCAGCAGTACACCCAAATCATGATTGACGCTGCCGCTCGGCTCGATAGACTCATTCAAGACCTGCTCGACTACAGCCAGCTTGGTCGGCGAGATATTCACCTAGGTACGGTTAACTTGGCAAGGGTCATCGAAGGCGTGGTGCGCGAGCTAACCGCTACCTCTGAAGCGCCGCAGCCGCCACAGATTGAAGTGGTTGGACAGCTGCCTTTTGCCCTTGCTCAACGCGGCGTGCTGCAGCAGGTATTAAGCAATCTGCTGAGCAATGCGGTTAAGTTTGTTGCGCCTGGCACCGTACCTATCATTCGTATTTGGGCCGAGGAGCGGCCCCGATGGGTTCGCCTTTGGATAGAAGACAATGGGGTCGGTATTTCTCCGCATCATTTTGAGCGCATTTTTCGTCCCTTTGAGCGGCTACAGGGTATAGATCAATATCCTGGCACCGGCATTGGTCTTGCCATTGTGCAGCGAGGCGTAGAGCGAATGAGTGGGAAGGTGGGTGTTGAGGTGGGCGCTGAAGGCGGTTCTCGCTTTTGGATTGAGCTGCTTCGGCCATAAGCTTTTTTGATTGTGAGTCTTTGCTGTGAGCTTTTGCTGTGAGCTTTTAATCCCTGAGTAGCCTTACTGCGCTACGCTATATACGCAATAGATGCTGTAGTTAGTTGCGATAAGGTTGTACGAGTCTTTGCAGACTATAAGTCTTTGCAGACTATAAGTCTTTGCAGACTATGAGTTTCTACAGACTATAGAATGCAGTCTCAAAAGTATTAACGAGAAACGGTGGAGTCAAAGAGTATGGATTTTCGTAACTACAGTATCTTACTTGTCGAAGACGACTCTAACGATATTTTCTTCATCCAGCGAGCGTTTAGACGGGTCAATGCCACCAATTCGATCCATATCGTTAAAGATGGTGAAGCTGCAATGGACTACTTGTCAGGCACGGGTGAGTACGATAATCGTGAACAGCACCCCTTGCCCGCCTTAATTTTGTTAGATTTAAAGCTGCCGCGCTGTTCAGGGACAGAGGTCTTAAAGTGGCTAAGACAGCAGCCCATACTCAAACGGATTCCTGTCGTTATTTTAACCTCGTCTAAAGAAAGCTTAGATATCGATCAAACCTACGAGCTAGGCATTAGTTCTTACCTCGTTAAACCTGTTAGCTTTGATGACTTATCTAGTATGATCGCTGCGCTAGACGCTTACTGGCTAAAGCTCAACGAGTACCCTTCTTTTGTTCTTACAGAGTAAAGGCAAAGCAAGGTCAAAAGCAGAGTCAATGTTAGGCGCTAATGTCAGACGATAACCGCATGGAAAAAACTCGTCATTCGACTGCATTCTCAACGGATTTGGCAATGGATTTAGCGCGATTGCTTCAAAAGATTTTACTTATTGATGATGATCCAAACGATCGCTTACTTGCGATTCGCGAAGTCAGTCGCGAATTTCCTGATGTTGAAATTTTAGAAGCCTTAGATTGGCATCAGATTCGCCAGTCGTTTGAAGTAGACGATTTTGACTTGGTCATTACCGACTATGAACTCAACTGGGCCACTGGCATAGAGGTGTTGCGGGCGGTCAAAGAGCACGACGACAAGCGCCCAATCATTATGTTCACCGACTCTGGTTCTCAGGAGATTGCGGTTGAGGCAATGAAGGCCGGTCTAGATGACTATGTCTTGAAAGCGCCCAAGCATATGGTTCGTCTAGCTCAGGCCGTCCGCTCTGTTTGGGAAAATGCCCAGACTCGACTTAGAGCCTCAGAATTAGAATTTCGCCTGCAATTTTTGCTCAATGAGCTAGCGGTTGGCGTGTTTCGCGCGACGCTAACAGGAGAATTGATAGAGGCGAGCGATGGCCTCCTAGAATTGCTAGGGCTTCATTCCTTCGCAGAAGCCCAGCAGTTTTTTCAAGAAAGTTTTGCCTTTGGCTCAGCTCAACTACCCGCACAAAAACAGCGGCACAGAGAAATTCAGCTAAACCGCGCTGACGGAGAATCTCTTTGGCTACGCGTGAGTGAGATGCAAATTAAGCTCAACGGCAAACCTGTCATTGATGGTTTGGTTCACGATGTCACGACGCAAAAAGAAACCGCCGCCGCCTTGGCCGTTCTCAACCAAACGTTAGAACAGCAGGTGAATGAGCGAACAACTCGTTTAGAACAGCTCAACCACGAGCTAGAAATATTTGCTTTTGCGGTTTCACACGATCTGCGCGCGCCTATCCGCCAAATCAGTGGGTTTGTTGCTTTCTTATCCGAGGCGATTGAGCCACTGAGCGCTGACGAAACGGTGCGACATTATCTTCAACGCATTACCGACCTGGCAGAGCAAGCGGGAAAGATGATTGACGATCTGTTGGAATACTCTCTCAGCGGACGCGCTGATATGCAGTACACAACGGTCAGCATGGCGAAGCTAGTACAAGAGGTAAAGCAACAAGTTGAAGCCGATGCCTCTGGGCGAAATATTCACTGGAAGATCGAGTCTCTGCCGTCTGTAAGTGGCGATCGCGACCTGCTACGCCGCGTCTGGCAAAACTTGATTGAAAACGCGGTTAAATACACTCAAACAAGAGAAAAAGCAGAGATTACGATCAGTGGCCAAGCCGGAAAAACGGTGCAGGGCGAGCCAAGTCATATTTTCTCTATCAAAGACAACGGCGTTGGTTTTGATCCAAAAGACTATTCTCGGCTATTTGGCGTTTTTCAACGGCTATCCAATTCAACAGAGTTTACAGGTACAGGCATTGGCCTAGCTAATGTACAACGCGTCATTCATCGCCATGCGGGGCAGCTTTGGGCAGAAGGAACACCCGATGTGGGTGCGACTTTTTACTTCTCTATACCCCGAGCGATTGACACCCCAAGCGATTGACACCCCGATCGCTTGACTCTCGGAGCGATTAAATAACGAAAGTGTTTGAATGATAGCTGTCTTTTGGTGGGAATGGGGCTAGGGGCCCCGCCACTCTTGTCTATCTGTCCTCTTACTGTCTTCTTGCCTTACTGTCCTCTTACTGTTCTCTTACTGTCCTCTTGCCTATCCGTCTGCGGCGTTTTTTATGCTGTGAACAAAAACGCTTGCGTTTGGCCGCTTAGGTCTGGCTTTCTACGCCAAACAGCGCATATACGGTTGCAAAAAAGAGGCCGGAAGCGGCGGCTGGCGATGAATATCTAAGCCAGATGGCGTATTTTTCGTCGGTGAAAAATGTGGATGAAACGGCTAAAAAGCTCTCTGTACGCCAAGTTAGAGGTTTTTACGCAGGCTCTAAAGGCAAAAAAAGTATCGCGTGTGCCTTGACTAATACAATTACTTAGCTAGACTTACGAACAGGCTAATGTAAACTCATTGTTAACAAAGCAATATCATGAAGAAGATGGTATGAAGAAAATGACATGAAAGAACTAGCATGATGAAACAGCGCTTGTAGCAGAACTTTAGTAATGGAGCCTTTTCTAAAAGGTGATCTTTGTTCTTATAAGGAAAAATTGAAGAAAAGCTGAGACCCGTATCATGCTGAAGTCTGTGTTTTATGGGGTTGACTTAGATTTTTTAGATTAGATTTTTTAGAGCTGCTTACACTTTAATAAACACGAGTCAGCTTGCTAGAAGATTTTTGATAGCAAGCTTTTACCCATAGGCTCTTACCTGCGATTCTTATCTGTGGCTTTTTGTCTATGGCTTCTTGTCTATGGCTAAGTATCCGCTGAGCGCCTCTGCTCTTGCTGTCCTACAGCGTTCACTCCCCCAGTTTCAACACTTCCCCCAGTTTCAACACTCTGGATTCTTCGATGTCCTTTCTAGCGCTGCTTTCTCGACGCCCTTGATCTGTCTTTGATCTGCCGCCCTTGATCTAAGGTCATTTGGACGTTACTTGCTAAGCGAGCGAGTCACTTGCTGCCACTTGAGCTACTGCCACTTGAGCTAGAAGTCTGAACAGTATTATGACGGTGTCTTTTAAAACTTTCAAGTACTTTTTAATACAATCTCTAACGACATTAAGCAAGGAGACAGGTAAGGCTTGCCCTCTTTAACGAATTTTCTCTCTATAATCCATACTGTTGTATCTTTGAGCGACTCGCTCGGTGAAGTTAGATGGCAGGAATGCTGCGAACCTTTAGGGGTAAAACTATTAGAGGTAAAGCTGTGAGGTTCAGCCCATATCCTGCGCCTACGGTCGCTAACCTAAGCGCTTACCTCTCGGTCGTCTCGTTTTTTTTGATTGGGCTAACGTCTGCGGCTGGGGCACAGCAGCCTCCTGTAACGCCCGCTACAACAGGGCCTGAAGCTGCTGCGTCTGACGTTGCGCCGCTGGACGTTTCAGCAGATGCTCTGAATGTAGACGCGATCGCAGGCAGCGATTTTAGGACTGATGGCTACCTTTTAGGTGTGGGCGATCAGGTGCAGGTGAGCGTGTTTAACGCTTCGGACTATAGCGGTGAATTTAGCGTTTTGCCTGGAGGCGTTTTGAATATTCCTTTGGCTGGGGACGTTTTGGTTGAGGGACTGACGCTTCAGCAGGCTTCTGATGATATTGCCGTGCAGATAAGTGAATATGTGCGCCGCCCTCGGGTAACGGTTAGCTTATTGGCAGCTCGACCATTACAGGTGGCGATCGCAGGTGAAGTCAACCGCCCCGGAACCTACACACTATCTGCTGAGGCTGAAGACAGCCCTGCGACCCCGACGCTGACTCAGGCGATTAGCATGGCGGGCGGCATTACCCAGTCAGCAGATATTCGTCAGGTGGTTGTGCAGCGCCAGGCTCCTCGAATCGGTCAGGCGGCGGCTGTCGATGCGACTGCTGACAGCGCGCTGACTACTTTTAATGTCAGCAGCGGTCGCGGCGGTGCTACTATGGCAGGCAACAGCAGTAACGCAATCAGTGTTAACCTATGGCAGCTCTTGCAAGAAGGGCAGCTAGCAGCAGATTTACCCTTACAACGGGGCGATCGCATCCTCATTCCCAAGGCTACTTCACTCAGCCCAGAAGAATCTCTTGAACTCGCCTCAGCCAGCTTTTCTCCTAATACCGTCACCGTCAACGTAGTTGGCGAAGTCGTAAGCCCCGGCGCGATTTCTCTCCCGCCAAATCCATCGCTAAACCAAGCGATTTTGAGCGCAGGTGGGTTCAACCGCAGGGCACGCCAAGACAGTGTCAGCCTGATTCGACTAAACGAAGATGGCACCGCCACCCAGCAAGAAATCGATGTTGATTTTGAGGCGGGCGTCAATCAAGAGAGCAATCCTTTCTTGCAGCCTAGTGATACAGTTGTTGTCCGTACTAACGGACTAAATCGAGCGGCGGACACGCTGGGCACAGTCTTGTCTCCACTGAACAACGGCTTTGGACTGTTGCGCTTGTTTGGCTTGTAACCGTTAGCTGAGTTAGCGGCCTAGCTGCTCGGCGGCATCTCGACGGCACTCCAATAGCACCCCAACGGCACCCCAACGGCAGCTCACATTAGAACTTGATGAACTGATCCCTATGAAAGTTGCACTAGTGCATGACTACCTAACTCAACGAGGCGGCGCTGAGCGCGTATTTGAGCTGCTTTGCCGATATTTACCAGATGCTGACGTTTATACCTCCCTCTACAGCCCGGCCGCTGGCATTGACCTCGGTAGCGGCAGAGCCGTTCACACCACTCGCCTCCAGACCATTCCCGGCAGCAAACGCTACTTTAGGCTGCTAGCGCCCTTTTATTTTTCGGCCTTTCGTGCGCTCGATCTGCAAGCGTACGATCTGATTATTAGCAGCACAACCAGCTTTGCTAAGGCCGTACGCAAGCGGCCCGATGCAACCCATATCTGTTTTTGTCACAATATCACTCGCTTTTTGTGGGATACCGAAACCTATCTGCGGCAGTATCAAAGCTATAAAAAGCTGTATCCGCTAATCCGTCCTGTTTTTCGCAAGATGCGACAGATTGATCTGGTACATGCCCAAAACCCGGATCTCTATATTGCCAATTCGAGCACTGTAGCGGCCCGGATCGAAAATGTATACAATCGTCCGGCAAAGACCATCAATTTTCCTATTGAGGTAGATAATTTTGTCTTTAGCGCTCAAAAAGAGGATTTTTATTTGGTTTCTGCAAGATTAATTAGCTACAAGCGAATTGACATTATCGTTGAAGCCTTCAACTGGCTAGGACTGCCGCTGCTGATTATTGGAGATGGGCCAGAGAGAGAATATTTGGCATCTAAAGCGCTCGATAATATTGCCTTTTTGGGCCACGTTAGCGATTCGGAGCGATCGCACCTCATGGCCAAAGCCAAAGCTGTTGTCGTTGCGGCCTTAGAAGACTATGGCCTAGTGCCAATTGAAGCCAACGCCAGTGGAACGCCTGTGATTGCCTACGGCGCTGGCGGCGTGCTAGATACCCAGGTGCCCAATAAGACCGGGATTTTCTTCAATCGCCAGTCGCCCGGCGCGATTCAGTCCGCGGTTACCCAGTCCACTCAAGTTCGCTGGAACTATCACGAAATTCGCAACCATGCTATTAGCCACTTCTCAGAGGCCGTTTTCTTTGAACAGGTCGAACAGATGATTGGTGATGTCTTTAGTCAGCAAAAACAGCCTAAGCAAGCAGCCTTGACGGAGATAGCGAGTTGAGAGTTTATTGAGAAGCTCATTATGAAATCGACGTCAGCGCTAGATCGCTAACGACCTAACAGAAACGACTTAACAGACTATAGCCATCTAAAAGGAGGAAAACTTGTGACAGATGTGAGCTTGTCGGTAGCTAAAGAGCCTGAGCTTGACTATAGTCAACTGCTACAGATTTTATGGCGGCGCTTACCTTGGGTTGTGGGCGCGGTCGTTGGCTGTGTGGGTTTGGCCGCGATTGTCACAGTGGTGCGATCGCCCGCCTACAAAAGCTCTATGCAGCTGCTGGTAGAGCCCAATGTGTCTCAGTCCATCAGCATCAACTCCGACGAGGGGATTCGATCAGACGCTTCGTCGGGCAGCACCATCGACTATGTGACTCAGCTTAATTTGATGCGCAGCCAGCAGTTTGTTGAAGATGTGGTCATTATCTACCCTGACGTTTGTGCGCCTGAAGATAGCCAGTCAGAGTGTATTAAAAACTTTCAAGATTCGCTTGAGCTGTGGCAAATAGAAGAAGGGAGCACTCGAACGCGCATTTTTGAGGCGATCTTTATTACTGATGACGCCAGAAGAGCCCAAAAGTCTTTGCAGGCGCTCCAGCAGGTTTACATTAACTACAACTCAAATCAGCAGCAGCAAAGATTAGACAATGGCTTGGTGCTGGTGAACCAGCAAATTGAGCAGGTGCGCAGCAACCTAGATAAATCTCAGCAGGCTTTGCAGCAGTTTCGCCGTCAGGGTGACACCATCGATCCGCAAAGGCAGTCGCTTGAGGCTGCTACAGCGCTTGAGCAGCTAGCGCAGACCCAGCAGGCTGTGCAGGCCGACTATCAAGAAGCTGAAGCCCAGTATCAGGCCATTCAGGCGGCGCTAGCGGTAGATCCACAGCAGGCAATGATGGCCGCTCAGCTCAGCCAGTCAGGCCGCTATCAAACCTTGCTAGATGCTTTGCAGGCCAGTGAGCTGGCTCTTTCTGAACGGCTGGCAGTGTATACCGAATCTGACCCGATTGCCCAAAGTTTGCAGGTGCAGCGCGATCGCCAAGTAGACCTGCTGCGGCAAGAAAGCCAGCGACTGCTAGGCCCTGGGGCCATGACCACCGAGGCAGATTTGCTCTCTAACGGGCAGCTGGGCGAAAGTGGTTTGGCCCTTGTCAACGAGATGGTGAGTACCCAAATTAGGCTTAGGGGGCTAATTGCTCGCGATGCGAGTTTGAGTGAAGCGCGGCAGGCCCTACAGCAGCAGCTAGATACGTACCCTGAACTGATTGCTCAGTACGACCGGCTGCAGCCCGAGGTAGAAACTCAGCGAACGTCGCTAGAGCAGCTGCTGCAAACTCGTCAAGAGCTGAGCAATGAAATTGCCCAAGGGGGCTTTAAGTGGGATGTGGTAGAGCCGCCTAATCCAGGCCGAAAAATTGCGCCGAAGCCCGCTCAAAACCTAGTCCTTGGAGCTATTGCTGGCTTGTTTTTAGGTGGGCTGCTCGCCTATGGCCGAGAATCGATGGATACGGTGGTGCGAAAGTCAGAAGATCTTAGAAAGCAGACAGCGCTGCCGCTATTGGGCGTGCTGCCAGAGATTGTCGAGCACACACCTGCCTTTTCACCGCTCTCACCGCTTACCCGCTCGCGTCACCCTTCGTCTGCTATGGCCGATTCTACGCTGAGTTTGGTTCATTTTCAGTCGTTTCGAGAAGCTGTTGATCTGATCTATAAAAATATTCAGCTCGCGACAACGCCCCTAAAGTCAATAATGGTGACCTCTGCGATCGCAGAAGAGGGAAAAACAACCCTGGCGGTTGGGCTGGCGCTGAGCGCGGCGCGATCGCAAAAGCGCGTTCTACTAGTCGATGCTGACCTGCGCAGCTCGGCGCTGCACCACCAGCTAGGTCTCTCCAACCGGCAGGGCCTAACCACTCTAATGACCTCATTAGACACGCCGCTACCCATCAATGTTTCACTGGCCGGAACGCAAATAGACATTCTGCCAGCCGGGCCGCTTTCAGAAGATCCGGTGCGGCTACTCAACTCTCATCGCATGCGGGAGCTAACGACCTGGTTTGAAAATCAGTACGATCTGATCGTATTTGACACATCGGCGGTTTTAGGACGAGTGGACGCTCTACAGCTAGCTTCTCTTTGCCAGGGCGTTGTTATTATCAGCCGACTCGATCAAATCACGCAAGATCATCTGGCACAGACAACCGCCATCCTGGCCCCGGTCAACACGCTCGGGATTGTCGCCAACAACTGCCGCGCTCAAAGTTCGTCTGAAAATCGTCTGCCCTTTTCGCTGTCTGAACCCCCGCCTGCCAACAGCGCTGCGCTAAATGGAGCCGCCTCCTATCGCTAGGCTGCTGGCCTACTCTGCGCATCTACATATCTGCGCATCTACCGTATCCACATACACGTCTACGCATCTACTTTTACGCATCTACTTTTACGCATCTACTTTCAGGGCTCTCTTATGATTTCATCTACTGCGCTGCTAAAAACGCCTAAAATTCTCTCTTTGGCTCAATCTAGTGAGAAAGCGCTGGCCTATTCAAGGCTACGGTGGCGGCGACAGCTGCTGCTGATTCAAGCGGCTGACGAGCGCGTTCCTAGCGCTATGCGAACTACCATTCCTGCTTTGCAAAGCCTTCAGTGGTTTGAAGCCTGCTTAAATCGCTCTGCTGTTAAAATCATTCGCTTGGACATGAGCCTAGGCGCGTCGGTGCTTAAAAGCTGCGCCTTAGCAGGGACAAATGCGGGCAAGCGAGTTTTCTTGCATTTACCCGCAGCGACCTATTTGCCGAAAGTGCGATCGCCGCTGGCCTGGGGATGCAAACGCGCTGCCGACTGGTTAGTGGCCGCTGGCCTAGTTGTTTGCCTTAGCCCTTTGCTGTTGCTTTTAGCCGTGCTGATATGGCTCGACTCACCGGGCGCTATTTTCTATAGACAGTGGCGGGTTGGCTATCGCGGTCAGCTATTCAAAACGATTAAATTTCGGACTGCGCCCACTAATCTCTATCGGTTTGCCAGTGGCCGAATTGCTAGCGGGCCACAGCTGAGCGAAGTGGGCCAGTGGCTGCGCAAATATAGGCTCGATGGCCTACCGCAGCTGTTGAACGTGCTGCGCGGAGAGATGAGTCTGGTGGGGCCACAGGCTTGGACGATTGATGACGCGCTAAAAATTGAGCCAGCTTTGAAAAAAAGACTCAATGCGCTGCCAGGGCTCACGGGCGCATGGCAGATGACAGATGACGTTGGCCTAGGGGCTAACGGTGGCGCTAACCCTCGTAATTTATCTGCTGTGAATCAGAAAGACTTGAACTACCTCTATCGGTGGAGCGTTCGGCAAGATCTGGCGTTTTTGCTGTTGGCTATTCCGCTAGCGTTTCCGGTTGTGGTGTCTAGATCGCCGGGTACTTAATTATGAGCTTGCGGCAAAAAACGGTTCGAGGGGCGATCTGGTCGGCGGTCGAAAGTTGGGGAACTCAGATTGTCTCAACGGCAATCTTTTTACTTCTAGCTAGGCTGCTGGGCGCTGAGGCCTTTGGACTAATCGCACTGGCCAATGTGTTTTTAGCCTTCATGCAAATCTTCTTGGATCAAGGGTTTGCCCAAGCTATTATTCAGCAAGAAAATCTAGAACCAGCGCATTTGGACACGGCTTTTTGGATTAGCGTTTCGACTGGCGCGCTGTTTGTTGTCTTCACGCTCTCTGGCGCGGGTTTTGTGGCTAACTTTTACAGCGAGCCGCAGCTAGCGCCTATTATTCGATGGATGTCGCTTAGCTTTTTGCTAGGTGGATTAAGCAGCGTTCAGTCGGCTATTTTGCAGCGAAACATGCAGTTTAAGATTTTTGCGGTGCGATCGCTTGTGGCTACTTCTGCCTGCGGCATTGCAGGCATTGGCGCGGCCTTTATGGGGCTAGGCGTCTGGAGCCTGGTGGTCAAAGAAGTTGTCTTTGGCACGGTAGGCGCGCTGCTGCTGTGGGGTGCGAGCGACTGGCGGCCTAGCCTAAAGTTTTCTGTAAAGCACTCGAAAGAGCTGCTCTCTTTTGGCATCAACATCATTGGCTTCAACTTCTTGAACTTTTTCAACCGCCGCTCTGACGATATGCTGATCGGCTACTATCTTGGGCCCGTCGCCCTCGGCTACTACAGCGTTGCCTATCGCCTGCTGCTAGTGATGCTGAGGCTGATGACTAGCGTTACTTCTAAAGTCGCGCTGCCTATGCTTGCCAAAATCAAAAAAGAGCTAGGGCGATTTAGAAATGCCTTCTACGAAGCGACTCAGTATACTAGCTTGATCTCGTTTCCTGCTTTTTTGGGCATGGCCGCACTTGCCCCAGAAATCGTAACGGTTGTCTTTGGTGAGGAATGGCGCTCTAGCATTCCGGTTATGCAAATTCTCGCTTTTGTCGGCATTCTAGAATCTATCTCTCAGTTTAATAGCACTGCGTTTTTGGCATTGGGTAAGCCGGGATGGCGGCTGGCCTTTCAGGTGGTTAACGTTATTTTTACGGTGGCTACCTTTGTCGTGGTGGTGCGCTGGGGGATTGTGGCGGTTGCGTTGGGGTTTGTTATTCGCGGCTATTTGCTCTTTCCGATCTCTTTGTGGATGGTTAAAAAGCTAACGCATATTAGCATCGGTCAGTATCTGGCTCAGTTTCGAGATGTCTTGCTGAGCGCGTTAGTGATGGTAGGTGCGATCGCGCTTACAAAGCATCTAATGAGCGGTGCCCTCAACGATGTTGCCCTGCTAGCGATTTGCGTGCCCCTGGCAGCTTCGGTTTATTTAGGGTCTGTGTTTATCTTTTCTCCAACGATAGTTAGAGACATCCGGCAGAAGTTCACATAGCAGAAGTTCCCAGAGCAGCGTTTACAGAGCAGCGTTTACAGAGCAGCGTTTACAGCGTAATTTCAGTCGATAAAATTCTACCTATGGATACTCTTTTTATATCAGTTGTCATTCCGGTCTATAACGACTTGGCGCGCCTTCAAACTTGCCTGGCGGCGATAGAAAATCAGACCCTATCAAAAGAAAAGTACGAGGTGATTGTTGTCGATAATAATTCGACCGACGACATAGAGAGTGTTGTCGAAGCGTTTGAGCAGGCCCGACTAGGCTATGAAAAGCAGCCAGGTTCCTACGCTGCCAGAAACAAAGGCATTTCGCTGGCAAAAGGAGACGTTTTAGCGTTCACCGACTCAGACTGCATTCCTGCCGAAAATTGGTTAGAAAAAGGACTAGAACAGCTATGCTCTCAGCTAAACTGCGGATTTGTGGCAGGCGGCATCAGGCTTTTTTTTACGACCCCTGAAAAGCCCAATCCCATAGAGCTGTACGACAGTCTGTTTAATCTACAGCAGCAAAAATATTTGGAAGAACAGGGCTGGGGCGCGACTGCCAATTTATTTACCTTCAAAGAGATCTTCAACAAGGTTGGATTATTCAACGCCACGTTGCGCTCAGGTGGCGATGCGGAGTGGGGAAAACGAGTATCGGCAGCAGGCTACAGCGTATTGTATGCTGACGATTGCTATATTCTTCATCCCGCTCGCAATTCGTTTAATGAACTCTGTAAAAAAGACCGTCGAACAATAAAGGGCGTGTACGCCTTGAGTCAAACTAGCGCGCACGATCATATTCTTCAATCATTTGTCGTTGAAGATAGCTTTTTAGCGAGTATCCGACCGCCGCTGCGTTCAGCCTTTAAAAAATCATATCGAGACGAACGCCTAAAGCAGCCGTCTCAAAAAACGATGGTTTTTCTGCTCGTTATTTTCTTTCACTACTTGAGGGCTTTTGAAATACTGCGCCTGAGAAACAGCCCTCTTAGCGTCAAGCCCTCTTAGCGTCAAGCCTTCTTAGACGAACCTGCTAAGGGCCGAGGATTGAATAACCTGACCGTTTCAGCCAGACACCCTACTCTAGACACTCTACTCTACGAGAAGGCTACGCCTACGACTCCGCTCAGGGTTCGGTACTCGGCATTTTCGATGGCTGAGCGGAGTCGTAGCCAAAACCAACCGATCCGCCAAAAAGAGTCTTGAATACCATCTCATGAGTTTATGGCCAATCCTAACGTATCTGTTATTATTCCTGCTTATAATGCGATCGCCTACTTGCCTGAAACGCTCGCAAGCGTTCAGCAACAAAGCCTTCAAGACTTTGAAGTGCTTGTTATTGACGATGGCAGCACCGATGGCACAGCCGACTGGGTAAATAGCTTGTCTGATCGCAGTATCCAATTAATCACTCAAAAAAATGGCGGCTGTGCCTCTGCTCGCAATTGTGGCATTCAAGCTGCTAAAGGAGACTATATTGCCTTTCTAGATGCTGATGATATTTGGGAACCTAGCAAGCTAGAAAAGCAGGCTCATATTTTAGAGACGTCTGCGACTGTAGGTGTGGTGAACACCTGGATATCGAACATTGATAGTCAAGGTCAGCCAATTGGAAACCTGGGTACGCCTGATGCGGAAGGCAGGGTATGGGCGCAGGTAATTGAAGAAAATCCAATTATGTGCGGCAGTGCGCCGATGGTTCGTCGCCAGTGCTTTGACGCAGTGGGCTTGTTCGATCAGTCGCTGCGCTCGGCTGAAGATTGGGATATGTGGATTCGCCTTGCTAAAAAATACGAGTTTGCGGTTGTTAAAGAGCCGCTGGTTCGCTACAGAATTCATCCGAAAAGCAAGTCGCATAATTTGCAGCTACACCTGCAAAGCCGACTGAGTGTAATTGAAAAGGCTTTTAGTGATAGTGCCTTGGATGATGCTTCAGCCAGCGCAAAAGCCAGCGTAAAAACCAGTGAGAAAGCCAGTGAAAAAGCCAGTGAAAAGACCAGTGAAAAGGCCAGCAAAAAAAACAGTGAAAAGGATGCTGTAAAAGGCGGCGCAAACGCCAGCGCAAAAAATAGGGCCTGTGGGCTGGCCTATCTCTCTGTTGCCTACCGGGCTTTACAAAACGGCGATCTCAAACATGCGCGTACGCTGCGGCGACAGTCTATTAGGCATTATCCGGCGCTGATCGGTTCAAGTGTTTTTCATCGTCTAGGCATCATTCTTTTCTTACGTCGATATTTAGGCGATGGCCTATACGAACGTTTGCTCCAGTCTTTTTAATCTATCGCTTAAAGCTATGAATCCCTCGCCTCCAACTGCTTCTCCTTCAGATGCTTCTCCTTCAGATGCCTTTCCTTTGATTAGCGTCATCATCCCCACCTATAATCGCCTTGACTATCTAAAAGAAGCGATCGCTAGCGTTGTCTCTCAGACCTATACCAACCTTGAAATTATCGTCTCAGACGACTGCGGCAGCGAAAACCCTCAGCCCGTTATTGACGACTTTCAGGATGCTCGCATTCGGTTAAGGCGTAACCCCAAAAATCTTGGCATTGGCCTAAACGCTACTTACGGCTTTACTGCGGCCAGCGGTAAATATGTCGCTAGCCTCAACGATGATGACCATTGGGATAAAGACTTTTTAGCAACGCTTGTGACGCCGCTAGAAGAGAATGCAGACTTGGTGCTAGCCTTTTGCGATTACTACGTGATGGATGAAAAGAGTGATATCAACAGATTGGCAACGCAAAAGCAAACCCAGCGAGAAAAGCGTCATCTGCTGAGTGAAGGCATTTATCAGCCCTTTTGGAAAATTGGCCTGGTAGATCAAGCCGTGTTTTCAGCGTCAGCCGCGCTGGTTCGTAAAAGTGCGGTGCCTTGGGAGAGGCTGTTTGAAGCGGGCGTATTTTGGGACTATTACATCACTTATTTGGCCTGCCGCTCGGGTAAGGGGGCCTACTATTGCGCCGAACGTCTGTCTTATTACAGGGTGCATGCCCAGTCTGAAAATATGGTTAGCGGTAGCCGCGATGCTCAGGCCAAAATTCGCAAGGGGAAAGCCGCAACTTTTTGCTACAAGCGCTTTATGGAAGACGAAAATCTTCAGGCGCACCGATCTTACTTTCAGCAGGAGTGGGCGCACGCCAATACCACCTTGGGTATCGGGCTTTTGAGGATAGGACAGCCGCACGAAGCACGGCCCTACTTTTATCAGGCGTTAAAACATCACCCGTTCAATTTGCGATCGCTAGTTGCGCTGTGCTTGAGCTACCTGCCACAGTCTGTTGCTCATCCTTGGGTCGGCATGCGTAACCCTGGCATCACCCGGCTTCGATAGCAAATTTAGTAGCAGCGCCTATTTAGAACAGCTCTTGGCTATGACGTATTCCCTTCGCTCTAATTCTAGTCCGCCGCTGCTGAAACCAGCTTTAGCGTGGCTGCCCATCCTTGGCCTAATTGCACTGTGCGCGCTGTGCGTTGCCGGTAACTTAGGATCGCTGCTGAACCTGCTGTTCCCGGTGGGGGCTTTCGCCATTTCAATTTTTCTCTACTGGCGCTACCCGCTGGTCTACGTCAGCTTTACCTGGTGGCTGTGGTTTTTATCCGCGTGGGTTCGACGACTGGCCGACTTTAGAGGCGCTGGCTGGACAGATCCTAGCCCGATTTTGCTAGCGCCCTTTCTGGCGACGCTGGTGAGCGCTGTGACTTTCTGGCGATGCCTTCGATACCCAAACACAGGGCTGCCCTTTTTACTCTGTGCGGCGAGCGTGGTCTATGCTTTTCTAGTTGGCGCTGTGCTCAATTCTCCACAGTCTGTTGTTTTGAGCTTGATCGGCTGGCTGGGGCCTATCTTTTTTGGCTTTCATCTGTTTACCAACTGGCGAGACTATCCCTACTATCGACAGGTTCTACAGCGGACGTTTCTTTGGGGCGTTTTGGTGATGGGGGGCTATGGCATTATTCAGTATCTAGTTGCCCCCGATTGGGATCGGGTGTGGATGACGAATGCCCTAATTCACAACGGGCTAAACATCATTGGCGACCCAGAGCCCTTGGCTATTCGGGTTTTTAGCACGCTCAATTCGCCTCAGCCCTTTGCTGGGATGATGACAGCGGGGCTGCTGCTGCTGCTGAGTATGCCTAGCAAGCTACAGCCCCTCGCTGCCGGGCTAGGACTGGTGGCCCATCTGCTCTCGTTAGCGCGCTCTGCCTGGGTGAGTTTAATAGTGGGACTGTTTGTTTTGGTGCCGTCGCTCAAGTCAAGTTTGCAGATTCGCTTGTTTAGCAGCTTGCTGATTTTGATTTTGATTATTGTGCCAATCACGCAGGTAGAACCGTTCAGCTCTACTATTTTGCCGCGTATTCAGGGTTTGAGTAGCCCTAGCGAGGACGTTAGCGCGAATGCTCGAATAGAGGGCTACGAAAGATTGTTGGGTCAGGCTATGTCTAATATTCCAGGGAATGGTCTTGGGTTTGTTTTTGTAGATGACAGTATTGGGAGTGAGGACAGTGGCATTCTGACGCTTTGGTTTACTTTGGGCTGGCTGGGCGTGCTGCCGTACCTGCTAGGTATGGGGCTGTTGTTTTTTAGTTTGTTTCAAACGTCAGCTAGTCAGTTTGATTTGTTTTCGAGCGCTGCGCGGGCGATCGCAGTTAGCACGTTTGCTCAGGTTGGCTTCAACATTATTACCGAAGGGCACCTGGCGATGGTGCTGTGGTCTTTTTTGGGGATAGGGATGGCGGCTCGCCAGTACCACACCTCTCAACGACAAACGCCCTGAGACAAACGCCCTGAGACAAATGCCCTGAGATAAACGCCCTGATTTTGAGTCCGCCCCCCTTTCGACGTAACCCTGCGACATAACCCTAAGATTTAGCCAAAAGGAAAAGTAATTGACATGATTGATATCAATACGAGCAAAAAAGATACGAGCAAACAGGTCTCCGGTGGCAGAATGGCTTGCTTTTTGCCCTTTTTGTCTGGCGGCGGCGCAGAGCGGGCAATGATCCATCTGGCCGAAGGGTTTGCCGACCTGGGCTGGTGCGTCGATCTGGTGGTGGCTCAGGCGATTGGGGCCTACGCCAGCCAGCTTCCCGCTAAAATTAATCTGGTCAATTTGGAGGCGCGATCGCCGCTGCTATTAAACAAAACGCTGGCGCTAGCCAAGTACTTGCGTTCTGAGCAACCGGCAGTTTTGCTCACCACGCTAGACATTATGAACGCAACTGCCTGGGCGCAGGGCCTTTCTGGTGTCTCTACTCACATGGTGATGATTGTTCAAACTCACCTGTCTCAGCAGTTTCGCGATCGCCATTCACCGTTAGTGCAGCGGCTGCGCTGGCAGATGGTCAAACAGTTTTATCCTTTGGCCGACCGCATTGTGGCTGTTTCGCAGGGTGTAGCCGATGACATCACCACTATGACCGGCATTCCCAGTGAGCAAATTCGCGTTATATACAACCCGGTTGTTCGCCCTAACTTGGCCGAGCGAGCCAGCGAACCGGTTGATCATCCTTGGTTTACAGACGACATTCCGACCCTTTTAGGCGTCGGGCGGCTGGTCAAACAAAAAGACTTTGCAACGCTGGTACGCGCTTTGGCAATTGTTCGTCAGCAGCGGCCCTGTCGGCTGGCCATCTTGGGCGAAGCCGATGAGCGCGAAGCGGAGATTAAACCGGCGCTAGATCAGCTAATTTCTGACTTGGGCTTAGAACAATCTGTTGCCTTTTTAGGATTTGTTGAAAATCCGTACAAGTATATGGCCCGCGCGCAGGTGTTTGTACTGTCTTCTATTTATGAGGGGTTTGGGAATGTGGTGGCCGAAGCGCTGGCGGTGGGTACATCTGTGGTTTCAACCGACTGCGAAAGTGGCCCTGCTGAGATTTTGAACCACGGCCAGTTTGGTCGCTTAGCGCCGGTAGGAGACGCCGCCGCGCTGGCCGAAGCAATTGTGGCAACGCTAGATCAGCCGCTGCCGCCCGAAATGCTCAAGGCGAGATCTCAAGACTTTACGATTGAGGCCAGTATCTCCCAATACCGCGAAGTCATTATGCCTCGGTTGCCAGTAGCTGCTAGCTAGTCAAACAAACTCAGTAAGCGAGCACCTTCATAAAGCTGTTATACACAGAGCTGTCATATAGAGAGCTGTCATACAGAGACTGACGATAAAAATGTCTGAGCAACGCCTTCAATCACCCTCGCTACAGTTACTACCCCGTTCTTACCCAGATCGCCTTCGCTCAGATCGCCCTCAGCGACTCTATACGCTGGATGCGTTGAGAGGGTTTGCGATTATCGCCATCATGCTGTTTCATGCAACGGATACCTTTCATCTAAAGCTAGAGCAGCCCTTCTTACTAGATATTTTTGCGTTTGCCGATGCTGGCGTTGAGTTTTTCTTTGTGCTCAGTGGCTTTATATTGGTTTGGGTATATGGCGATCGCTTGGGCAAAGGGGGCGATCGCGGCAGTCAAGGACACAGCAGCGGCAGCCAAGAACACAGCAGCGGCAGCCAAAGACATACTTGGAGGCATACCTGGTTCTCTTTTATGCTCAAGCGCTGCCTGCGCATTTACCCATTCTACTGGCTCGTGAACCTGGTCGTGATTCCGCTTTATTTGCTGATGCCGACTGCGGGCACAAGTGCTCAAAGAGAATTTGCCGTCATTTTAAAGTCTTTTTTACTAGTGCCACAGCCGCAATCGCCTATTTTAGTTGTCGCCTGGTTCTTAAGCTACATTCTGTTGTTTTATGCGCTGTTTGGTCTTTTACTTGCGCTCAAACCTAAGGTTTCTTTGCCTATTATCGGTAGCTGGTTAGTCCTCAGCGCGCTGTTCAACCTGAGTTATTACATCGCAGGCACCGACCCGGCTAGCTCTTACTTCTGGCCCCACTTTTTTCTATCTCTCTATGGCATAGAGTTTGCCGCAGGGGGTTTGATGGCTTTCTGGCTGATCTCTCATCGACTTAAGCGGGCTTGGTGCAATGCATTTTTTACCTATGGCGCGATCGCTCTTATCATTTTTGGCTTAATAGATAATTATGTATTCAAAGGAAACAACAGTTTTCTGATGCAAGGCTATGAGTTTGCGGCGTACGGTGTTGCTTCTGTTTTTTTGATTGGTGGTATCGCGGCTAGTGAGTCTGAGGCCAATCGCTTCGATGCGCCACCGTCGCTGCCGGTAAAGTGGCTGCTGCGATCGCCCACCTGGATAGGCGCTGCCTCTTATGCCATTTTGCTAACTCACTATCTAGTTTTATCGCTGGGTGTAAAGGTGCTGGCAAGGCTCAACCTCAACGCCGTGCAGCTCAATATTGGCGGCGTATTCTGCTGCCTGCTAGCGTGTTTTGTGGGCTGGCTGAGCTACCGCTATGTTGAGCGACCATGTGTTCGGCTCGCGTCCTGGGGCGTACAGCGGCTGCAAAGAGGGCCTGATACAAGATGGTCATGAAGATTCTTTTTCTCGATCAAAGTGGTCAGCTAGGCGGCGCGGAACTTTGCCTTGCTGATATTGCTCAGTATTTCAGCAAAAGCCATGATGAAAACTGTGATGAAAGCCGTGATGAAAGCCGTGATGAAAGCCGTGGTCAAAAGTCTAACGAAACTTGCCTGGTCGGTGTCTTTGAATCAGGAAACTTTCCTGATTATCTACGACAGCGAAAGATTCCAGTCAGCATTTTAGCCACTCAGCCGCTTCAGGTACGAAAGCAAAGCGGCCTGCTAACTGGGCTTAAAAATCTCAACCGATTGATTCCGTTGATTAAAACTGTTGTTCAGCTGAGCCAGACGTATGACCTGATCTATGCCAATACCCAAAAGGCGCTAGTTGTAGGCGTGATCGCAAGCTATTTTAGTCGCACCCCGCTGGTTTACCATCTGCACGATATTGTTTCACCCGAGCACTTTAGCCGTCTAAACCGTCAAATTATTATCACCTTAGCCAATCAGGCCGCTTTAGTGATCGCTAACTCAGAAGCTAGCCGCAGCGCGTTTTTAGCAGCTGGTGGGCGAGCTAAACGGGTGCAGGTTGTTTACAACGGATTTGATCTCAGTCGATATCAAACAGCTGCAAAAAGCCGACTAAAGCTACGGGCAGAGCTTGGTTTGGCCGATAAATTCGTAGTAGGACACTTCAGCCGTCTTTCGCCTTGGAAAGGTCAGCACGTTTTGATTGAAGCGTTGCAATATTGTTCGTCAGAAGTGATTGCAATATTTGTGGGCAGCGACTTGTTCAAAGAAAGTGACTATGTTCAACAGCTTAAGCAGCAGATTGAAGCGTTGGGACTAGGCGATCGCGTCAAATTTCTTGGCTTCCGCTCAGATATTCCTGAGCTAATGAGCGCCTGTGATTTGATTGCCCACACCTCAACGGCAGCAGAACCTTTTGGGCGAGTGATTGTTGAAGGCATGCTGTGCGATCGCCCGGTAGTGGCCGCAGCAGCAGGTGGCGCGCTAGAAATTATTGAGTATAGCCAGAATGAGCATGGCCAAGAGCATGGCCAGGAGAATAGCCAAGGGCATAGCCAGACTGGCTGGCTGACGCCCCCTGGTGATGTGCTCAAGCTAGCAGCAGCTATCCAAGCGGTTTATCAAGATCCTCAGGCGGCAGGTGAAATCGCCCGCAGAGGGCAGCAAAGGGCGCAGCAGCGCTTTGGGCTAAAAGAAACTCACGCCCAGATTAACCGGCTCATCAAAACAGCGATAAATTAGCTAGCGACTGGAAAGTAAACCTCTATCTGTGTGCCCTCACCCACCTTGCTGTGCACTCTTAAAAAACCGCCTGCCTTCTTGACAATGCCCAGCACCGTTGCTAGCCCTAGTCCTGTGCCCCTACTAGGCGATTTTGTTGTAAAAAACGGATCAAACATGCGATCGCGCACCTCCGGCGAGATTCCCATACCCGTATCCGCCACCGTCACCACCACATAGTGACCTGCCGACATATCCAAACTTTTTTGAGCCGCCGCTTCATCGATAAAACAGTTATCAACAAAAAACGTAATGAGTCCCCCTTTTGGCATCGCATCGCGGGCATTAATGCACAAATTCATAAACACCTGATGGAGATGCGTAGAATCAGCCAAGACAGTTCTCAACAGCCGTTCTTTTTCTAACGGAGGCGCAATCTGTTCAATTTCAATAAAGCTTGGAAACCCCTGACGCACCACATCAATCACTTCTTGCAATAGCGTCGCCACATCTACAATTGTTTCAGTTTCAGAGCTGCCCTGAGCAAACGTCAGAATTTGTCTGACCATCTCAACCCCTCTTCGGGCGCTTTTCTCCAGCAAAGCCAAATGTTGTTGAGTGGGCTTATCCATATCTTTTTGAGTAATGCGCAGCAGCTGAGCAACGCCCAATATAGGCGTCAAAACATTGAGCAAATCATGGGCAATGCCGCCCGCTAACTGCCCCAAACTCTCTAGCCGCTGAGTTTGATAAAACTGAGCTTCCAATTTCTTTTGCTCTGTAATATCTGTATTCATCTCTAGCAAAGACTGCGGGCGTCCGGCCTGATCGCGCACCAACGTCCAACGGCTCGCCACCAAAATTTCGCTGCCTGCCTTAGTCTCCTGCCTCAAATCTCCCTGCCAAAAGCCCTGTGATAGGGTGGTTTCTAATGCCAGTGCGAGTTTGGCCGGGTCTTTTTTTTGCAAAAGCTGATGGGCGATTTTCCCGATGGCTTCCGCTGCCTGCCAGCCATACAGCTGCTCTGCTCCCCGGCTCCAAAACGTCAGGCAGCCCGTCAAATCGCGAACAAAAATAGCATCCGTTGCAATGTCAATTAAGGCTGCCTGCTCCCGCGTCTTTTGGTATAGCTCTGCCTGCTGAATGGCGATTCCCATTTGGCTAGCCACCTGCTGAAGTAGCTGAACGCTCTCCTCTTTCCACTGCCTTGCACTGGTGCAGTGGTGGGCAATCAGCAATCCCCACAAAGTCTCTTCTTGTAATATTGGCACCACCAGATTTGCCTGTACCTGAAGGCTTAATAACAAGTTTTTGTGATAGGGATCAATCTCTGCCGTATTAATGTCTGAGAGTGTACTAACTCGGCCTTGCGGATAGCGCTCAGTGTAAAGATCTCCCAAACAGCTATCCTGAATTGTCATGCCCAGCGTTCGGCTCCACCCCCCCATCACTGATTCTGCTTCAACCACGCCTAGCCAGCCGGGGTAAAACTTTAGAACAATCACCCGATCTGTCTGCAAAAGATGCCGCACCTGTTCGACCGCAGACTGCAAAATTTTATCTAAATCTAGCGTTCGGCGAATCGCATCTGTAATCTGAGCAATCAGCCGCTCCTTTTCTAGCTGCTGCTGAAGCCTTAGTTCTGTTTGATTACGAGTGCTCAGATCTTTCATGAAGCCTTTGCCTATTAACGAATTGCAGTCAAGTCACGGCCAAGTCACGGCCAAGTCACAGTTAAATCACAGCGGGTCGTTGTCCATCAAAAAGCAAACGAACCTATCGCGCTTAATCCAACTGTATTGGGCAATTCATCTCTGGTGCTCTATTTAGACCTTGCCTTATGTTGACGCACTTCATAACTTCCTCACAGGTATTCACCATAATTCTTATAAGTTGTGTTGACTGCATAATCTCGAAATAATCTCGAAATACATTTAGAAATACATTTAGAAGCTTGCCAACGCCACTTTGCCTCAAGTACAGACCAGATACAGCCCCAGATACAGCCCCAGATACAGCTTCAGATATACCGCTTAAAACATTTGCTAAAACTACCCCAATAAAAACATTATGACTATGAACAGTTTTCGCCGTTTCTTTTCGATTGCTCGCCTGGTTAAGCAACCCTGGTGGATTAAAATTCAAACTCAAGCGCCTGAGTGCATTTATTTCTTTGGTACCTTCGACAGCAAAAAAGAAGCCAAATCCTTCCAGTCGGGTTACGTCCAAGATTTAGATCAAGAAGGGGCTGAGGACATCAGGCTGTCAATCGAGCAGACTCGGCCTGCTGAGTTGACCAGATATGCCGTTGGCTAACACACCGCCCTGCCCGCTGCCTACTCCCTGCCTGCCCGTTTTTTGCTAATTGGCAGGACACTGTTCGCTGTAGCGTTTCGCTATAGCGTTCTGCTTTCTGTGCAATCTCCAGCAATCTCTATAAGATCCTGACAATCTATTAGTAAGCTATGTCAGTTCAAGTGATGGCAAGTGGTCAATCAAGGAAAAGCAAGCGATAAATAGAGACGCAGTGCCACAGCAATCACACCTCGGAATGACTATGGCTACTGACTTACCTACTCTAAGCTCTTTGCTGCTAATGGACAGCGCTGCTATTCTTGAACCCCTAACGGTGACAGCTGATACCCCGGTTGAGACTGCGATCGCACAAATGCGTGAGGCCCATGCGTCCTATGTCGTTATTACCGAACAGCGCCGCCCAGTGGGAATTTTTACCTCACAAGACTTGGTTAAGCTAGTAGAGTCGAAACAATCGCTTGCCAACAAGGCGATCTCTACGGTTACGACTCAAAACGTCATCCCTCTAACCGAATCTGAAGCAAAAGATACCAGCTATATCCTTCAACACATGCGAAGACAGGAGATCTGTCACTTGCCCGTTGTCGATGCGACTGGCAAGCTAACGGGTGTTGTTACCCCCGAAAGCATATTGCAAGCGCTAAACCTGACTAAAATTCAGCTGGCCTTCGATAGCTTAAAGTATCAGATAGAACAGCTCCGCGCAGAAAACCAGGAGCAGCTAGCGTCTCATACCGCCGAACTGAACCAGGCCGAGCAGCGCTGGCACATGCTGCTAGAAAACGTTCATTTAGCCGTTGTTGGCCTCAACAGCAGCTATCAGGTCAACTACGCAAATCCTTTCTTCTTAGATCTGGTGGGATATAGCGCCTCAGAAGCACTTGGGAAAGACTGGCTAAGTGAGTTTGTTCCCCCGGCAGAACATGCCCAGCTCAGACAGTATCTCCACGATTTGCGCACGCACCCAGGCACGCCGATTCAGCATAAAAATACGCTTAAAACACGGCTGAATAAGACTTATATCTTCATTTGGAATAGTATGCTGCTGCGCGATCGCACCAGCCAGTCTATTGGCACCCTTAGCATTGGCGAAGACATTACCGAAAAAGTGAACTTAGACCAGGCAAAAGACGATTTTATCTCAATTGTCAGTCACGAGCTGCGAACGCCGCTAACCGCTGTTCATGGCGGAATACAGCTTCTATCCCAAGGGATACCTAGTCAGTCTGCTCAAGGACAACAGCTACTTCAAGTTATTGCCGCCAACTCTCAGCGGCTCGTACGGCTAATTAACGACATTCTAGACATCGAATATTTATCATCAGCGACAAATCCTCTAAAAAAACAGGCTGTTAATACACAGGCGCTGACTCAGACGGTGGCTGAAACCCTCCGACCCGTTGCTAACCAGACGAATATTGAAATAGTAGTGCGCGATTTAGACTTTCAACTCATCGGCGATCGCGATCGCCTCAAGCAGGTATTAACCAACTTGCTAGACAACGCTATCAAATTCTCAGAACCCAACTCCACCATCCAGCTAACCGTCGAGCCTGCCCAAACAACAATAGTCCCAACAGCCGCCGCCCCAACAGCCGCCGACCCGACAGCAATCGCCGAACCAACGCAGCGTTCTCCCGGCAGTAGCCCAGCCGCCCTTCTTTTTACTCTGTGCGATCAGGGTCGGGGCATTCCTACCCAGCAATGCGCGACAATATTTGAACGCTTTGTCCAAGGCGATTCTTCTAACACGCGTGCCATCGGCGGCACCGGACTAGGGCTGGCCATTTGCCGCAGCATTGTCGAGCAGCACAGCGGCCATATCTGGGTTGCCAGTACGCCAGGCGAAGGTAGCTGCTTTTATTTCACCATTCCAACTAGCTAAGCTTTAAAGGCTGCTGCGGGCTCAAAAGGCCAATCCTTACGGCGTTAGTCTTTTCAGCGTTAGCCCTTGCAGGAACGTAAATGGGTCAAACCCAGACGGGCAAAAACTCCTTCCTCATAGCTTCCTCACTTTTGCATCGTAAGCTGAGTTTATATAAGACACCCCTATAATATCAGCTAAGCATTTAATCAATGTATCCGGTTTGATCGGAGCCATTGATTGAATGCTTATGCTATATACAGCTTGCATGAAGTTTTTACTAGTAGACGATGATCCAGCGCTGGCCAGCGCTGTAGAGCAACTGCTGGCAGAACATCACTACGTAATGGACTTGGCAACCGACGGCATCACCGGCCAAGACATGGCCGAAGCCTTTGACTACGATTTGATTTTGCTAGATTGGATGCTGCCCAAACTAGATGGTGTGCAGCTTTGCAAATACCTCAGAAATCAAGGTAACAACACGCCCATCATTTTAATGACCGCTCGCGACGCCAGCACCGACAAAGTGAATGGACTGGACGCAGGAGCCGATGATTATTTAGTTAAACCTTTTGAATATCAAGAACTACTCGCTCGAATGCGCGCCCTACTGCGCCGAGCTGAAGGCATCGTTACCCCAATTCTACGGTGGGGAGATCTGTCTCTTGATCCTCGTAGCGCCCAGGTTACCTACCGCGATATTGAGATTGCCATAACCCCAAAAGAATATTCACTATTAGAGCTATTTTTACGCAATCCTAATCGCACCTTTAGCCTGGATGATTTGTTAGATCGGGTGTGGTCTTTTGATGACTCTCCCCATGTAGGTTCGGTAAGAACTCATATCAAAGGTCTCCGTCAAAAGCTCAAAAAAGTCGGGCTACCCGGTATTTTTACGACCGTTTACGGACTAGGCTATCGCTTGAAACCATTTGAGATGAACAGCCCCCTAACCGTTAAGACGGCTCTAGCCCCGCTCACTGCGACCACTTTGACAGCTACTGCCGACAGTTCGCCCTCAATATCATTCCAGAACTCCTCCAAGAAACCGTCTCAGCCGCCGCCAGAGCAGCCACCAAAGAGCCTGCCAACAGATAGACTAGATACCTCAGCGCTTTGGCAAAGCATGAGCGAAAGCTATAGCCAGCGGGTCGCTCTGATAGTAAATACTGTACGCAGCCTACAGCCAGGGCCTATCGATCCGTCGATTCGGCAGCAGACCCTAGCACAAGCCCATTCCCTAGCAGGCTCATTGGGAAGTTTTGGCTTCAAATCGGTGACGGTGCAATGCCGCGCTATAGAAAATATGCTCCGCGACAATGACCATCTCAGCGCTGAGCAAATTAATCAATTAACGGTCTTTATCACGCAGGTGCAACAGACGTTGGCAGCAGGGCTTTCCCCTCCCTTAGCCGTCTCAGCTACAGCTACAGCCACAGAAATAGAAATAGATACAGATACAGATACAGATACAGATACAGATACAGCCACAGATTCAAGCCTGGCACGGCTATCTCCTCAGCTAGAAAGGGTTCCTTTCGCGAGTGCGTCGGTGAGCCTTCCGGCTCAGCAGATCCCAGCGCAGCTATCCCAACTGCTCATTGTCAAAAGTCATGGCAAGCCGTCGTCAGAAACGCTTTGTCCTCGTGATGAAAGCTGGCTGCAAACGCTGACGACCTTGGCTGCCAACCACCGAATGCAGGTTAGTACGGTAGAAGATGTTTCTCAGGCAAAAAGTGCGATCGCCCAGCAGCGTCCTGATATTGTTGTTCTAGACTTATACAGCTCTCCTGAACTGCCTCATGGTGACAGTGATGAATTCAGGCTATTAGCCGAGCTTCAGATCATGCGTCCCTCTATTCCTACCCTAGTTCTGACGGCAGCAGATAGCTTTGAAAATCGAGTAAGAGTAGCACGGATGGGGGTTGCCGGGCTTTTACAGTTTCCCGTATCACCCACAGAACTGCTAGAAACAGCCTCTCAGCTATCGCAACGAAGCGCAGCATCAGCGGCCAAGCTGCTGATTGTCGATGACGATCCTGCCATGCTGGCGCTGTTACAAGATTTGCTGCATCCTTGGGGCTTTCAATTACAGCTACTGAGCGATCCCCAAAGATTTTGGCAAACCCTGGAGCATTTTGAACCTGATTTAATAATACTCGATATAGAAATGCCTCAGCTCAGCGGTTTCGACCTTTGTCAGGTGCTGCGCAATGCTCCCGTTTGGAACGAGATTCCCGTATTGTTTCTCTCTGGCCATACCGATGCTGCCACTATTCAACAGGTCTTTTCTGTCGGTGCTGACGACTACGTTCGTAAGCCGGTTGTGGCACCAGAGCTAATTGCCAGAGTACTAAGCTGGCTAGAACGTTCGCGCATTCGGCGTTTTAGATCGGATATAGACAGTCTGACAGGCGTTGCCAATCGCCAAAAGTCTACGCAGTGGCTGGTTCGATTGCTAAAGCTAGCTCAGCGGCAACAGCAGCCACTATGCTTCGCACTGATTGACCTAGACCACTTTAAGAAAATCAACGATAAGTATGGCCATCCCATTGGCGATCGCGTGTTAAGAAACTTTGGAGAAAGCCTACGCGCCACCTTTCGCAGCGAAGACATTGTTGGCCGCTGGGGCGGAGAAGAATTTATCGTTGGGCTATACGGCATGAACCGCCAGGAAGGCACCGACCGCCTACGTCAATTCTCTAAAACTTGGCAGCAAGAACACCTTTGTGTCGTTATGCCTACTGATCATTATCTAACAGATAGTCGAAACGGCTCAGAACAAAAATATCTAGAACAACAGGGCCTAGAACAATACGGCTCAGAACAACACGATCCCAAACAATACGATCTAGAACAATACGATCTAGAACAACAAGGTCCAAAACAACAGAACCCAGAACAACAAGAGCCAGACAGTCACCACATTACGACTACATTTACCGCAGGCGTGGCTGTGTACCCTACCGATGGAGCAGATCTACACGGGCTTTACCGAGTTGCTGACACGGCCCTGTACCAAGCAAAAAATGCCGGGCGCAATCGTGTGTACTAGGGCCACAAGCTATTAAAGCTATAGTAGTGTGTGTAGGGCTATGGGCTATTAAATCCATAAGCTATTAGCTATTAGCTATCAGCCCAAAAATCACCAGGTAAGCCAGTGAGCCAGCGAATTTTACTCATAGATGATGAGGAAGCTATTCAGATTATCTTTAAAGCCTCGCTAGAATTTACCAATGGTTGGGTTGTTCTTATTGCATCGTCTGGCGTAGAAGGTATGGAAATGGCCGAAATCGAGCAGCCCGACGCGATTTTGCTCGATGTCATGATGCCAGATCTCGATGGAATTGCTGTATTTCATCAGCTTCAGTCGCAGCCGTTGACTCAGCAAATACCCATCATTTTCCTGACCGCACAGGCCAGAGAAGCCGAAAGCAAACAGCTAGCGTCTTTAGGATCGGGGATGATTTTAAAGCCGTTTGAGCCTCAACTAATTGCGCATCAAATCAGCACACTGCTGAACTGGCCATCTGCTTAATGATGTGTGCGCTTAAGCTGCGCTTTCCCTCTCGCTGGCTACACGTTACAGAGCCGAGAAACTAGGCTCATCAGAGATGTAGGATAGCGATACGGGCCCTCTGATGAAACTGTGAAGATTTTCAATCGCGCCAGCCTCTTGAAGACGACAATGTTTGTATTGCCTTTGTTCAGCTTTAAAGAGCGACACCCCGTTGAATTGGGTTATGCATGCTGCGCAATGAGCGCCTCAAGCTGCTTAAGATTGACTGGCTTAGTTAAGTGCTCATTAAAGCCCGCAGCCTTCGCTTTAGCCTTATCTTGTGGCTGCCCGTAGCCACTTGTGGCAATGAGGTAAACAGTGTTCAAAGCTGGATCTGAGCGAACAGCGCGGGCCAAGTCATAGCCATTCATTTCTGCTGTTAGGCCGATATCGCTAACAATAACGTCTGGCCTAGAGCGCTGAGCGATCGCAAGCCCACTGCTGCCGCTTTCTGCAATATCTACTCGGTAGCCTAAATCCTCTAAAAATATCTGGAGCAGCAGCGCTGAATCTTGATTATCCTCAATCACCAGAACTTGCCTGGGCGAACTGAGTTTGGGTCTCTCTGCTGCGCGCCCAGCAGCAGCAGAATCGCTTGAGGTAGATTCGACTGTAATAGTTGTATCTGCGGTAGTTTCATCTGTTGAGATATCAGCTTCTAGAATACCGACTGCTTGATAGGGCAACGTGATTGCTATAGTTGTGCCTCGGCCTAGCCCAGCGCTTTCTGCCCAAATTTTTCCTCCATGCAGCTCAACAATGCCTTTTGCTAACGGCAGCCCTAACCCCAGCCCATTACTCCGCGACAGCGCGCGATCTTCCTGACTAAACGCGGTAAAAATGCGAGAAAGTGCCTCTGGCTCCATACCGATACCGCTGTCGATAGTTTTGATCGTAACCAAGTCCTCATCTACCGTTGTCAAAATTTCTGCCAAAATTTCAATCTGGCTATCACGATCTGAGAATTTAATCGCGTTGTGCAAAACGTTAGAAAATGACTGCATCAGGCGAACCGGATCGCCATTAATCCAAATAGCCGCTTCAGGTAGCGTTATTTCAAGGGTAATCTGCTTTTCGGCTGCTGCACTCTGCGCGTCTGTAACCGTATCTCGCAGCAGCTGCGTTAGGTTTACAGGCTGGCGGCTTAGCTGAATTTTTTGGTAGGCGATGCGAGAAATTTCTAGCAAATCATCAACCAGGCGAGTAATATGCGTCAGCTGACGGCTCGCAATTGCCTGAATGTTTTGGCGCTGCGCCGTTTGGGTCTCTGATTGGGTCTCTGACGAATCCGCTTCTTGTCTCTGCATCAAAGCAATGCTGCTGCTGAGCGCATTCAGCGGATTGCGCAGTTCGTGGCCTAGGGCTGCTAAGAAATCGTCTTTACGACGATCGGCTGCTTTTAAGGTCTCTTCGTTTTGCTTGCGCTCGGTAATGTCGTAGTTGGTCCCAATCATTTTAAGAGCATTGCCTTCTGCATCACAAATCACTCTTGCTTTGGCGGCTAGCCACCGCTGTAATCCGCCTACACGCTCAATCCGAAACTCGGTATTTAGCTCTGTTTTTTGCTCAATGGCGGTTGCGATCGCATCTTGCAGCCCTACAGCATCGTCTGGATGCACATAGCGGTAAAACAAATCGCTACTAGGCTCAACGGCGTCTTCTTGTTCTAAGCCTAACAGCCGATATTCCACCGCATTCCAGGTTGCTTTCTCTGTTGCAATATCCATCTCCCAGATGCCCAAATCGCCCGCGTCAATGGCCAAATCAAGCCGTTCTCGACTTTTTTCGAGGGCTTGGGCAGTTTTCTCTCTTTGTAGCGTGGCCGACAGGGCATTGGCGATCGCCTGAAGAAAAGAGACATCCTCAGGCGTAAACTGACGGGGATGCGCCGCATAGCTAGTCAATACGCCATAAATTTGATCGGCCCTTTCGCCTTTTTGTCCGCTCGAGCTGCCGTCCGAGCTGCCATCTGAGCTGTCATCCAAACTACCATTCGAGCTGTCATTCAAGCCGTAAACGATTGCGCTAATGCCGCTAACAATATCTGACGATTCTAGCAGCGGTGAACGGCTAAACCGTCCCTCTTGAGAGAAGTCTGAAACCGTTACCGACTGCTCAACCTTTAGGGTATAGCCCGCATGAGAGTCGGTAGCGCTAATGGTGGCATTTCCAACTTGTTCTAAGGGCCAGCCTTTGCCATTTTGTAGCAGCAGATCTGCTGGCTGCTCAGGCTGATATACAAATAGGCCGCAGGTGTCTGCCTCTAGAGTTTGATAGATAATATCGACTGCGCGTTTGCATAGCGCGGGTGCGTCGTTAACCTGAAGGGCATAGGTGCCAAGTTCAGCGATCGCACCTTGTCGCAGGGCCCATCGCTCTGCCCGGTTTCTTGCCTGACGCAGGCTAGTCACGTCTACAAATGTCAGCACCGTTCCATTAATCACATTTTCTAGCGTGCGATAGGGCATCACCCGCATTTTATAATAGAGATCCTCGCCTTTCGCTTGAACCTCTCTTTCAATCGGGATGAGCGATCGCAGCACCTCGCGCACATCCGCCACAATATCAATATCTTCATCAAGATCTTTCAAGGCCAGCGAAATATCGGTAATCGGCCTGCCAATATCTGTTCCTAACAGATTAAACAGCTCAGTAGCCGTCGGCGTAAATCGCTTTATGCGCAGGCCCTCATCAAGAAAGACCGTGGCAATTCGTGTACTTTCAAATAAGTTGCGAATATCGCTATTAGCCGTGTCTAATTCTTCAACTTTATTGCGCAGCTCCGAATTCACGGTTTCTAGCTCTTCATTAATCGACTGCATCTCTTCTTTCGAGGTCTGTAGCTCCTCATTAGAAGATTGCAGCTCTTCATTCATCGACAGCAGCTTTTCGTTGGCTGATTTTAGCTCTTCATTAGAGGTTTCAATCTCTTCAATGGTTGATCTTAAATGTTCTTTGGTCACCCGCAGCTCATCTTCAAGCTGCTTGACCACGGGCGCTTCTGCTTCTGGCTCATTGCCATCGGCTTTAGCTGTTTCATAGCTAGTCGGCTTGCCCACATCTTGAAAAATCACCATCAGCAGACTGCTATCATCCGCAGCTTCTTTTGCAGAGTCCTTTACCGGGTTAGCAATCAAGTTAACGGTGACAATCTGACCTTCATTATCAATCGAAACCCGTTCACGAATCGCTTTTACTTGCGTTCTTCTGGCGGTTTGAATAACCGATCTCAGCTCTAATCGCAGCCCTAGTCTGGCCAGATCAAAAAGATTATTGCTCGGTGTGCCCTGAGACGGCTCTAAATATTTACCCGTGCGACCAAAGAAATAAACAATCTCGTCTTGCTCATTGAGAATTACACAGGCAGGCGTATAGTCTTGCAGCAGTATGCGCTCAATCGATTTGGTAACTTGCGATTGCTGTCTGATGGCAGGCTGCGATTTTGTTTGCGAGAGCTGACGATAGCTGCTGCGATCAACCAGTGGAAAATCAATTTGGGGCGGGATGATGGCAGGCTTGCGCTGAAAGAGGCGGTGGGGCTTATCGGCAGTGCGAAAAAGTTCGCTGTAGGCAGAGAGATTCTCCGAGCTGCCCAAGAATAAATAGCCATCGTCTCTTAGCGCGTAGTGAAACAGCGGAATAAGTCGCTTTTGTAAGTCTGAGTCGAAGTAAATTAGCAGGTTGCGGCAAGAAATAAGATCGAGCCTTGAAAAAGGCGGATCGCTAATCAGGCTGTGCTGAGAGAAAATGCACATTTCACGCAGATGCTTAGCAACCTGATACAGCCCGTCTTGCTTGATGAAAAACCGGTCTAGGCGCTCTGGCGTCACCTGTTCGATGATACTTTCAGGGTAGCGTCCGTGACGGGCTTTTTCGAGCGCGCGCTCGTCAATGTCAGTTGCAAAAATCTGAACCTGCAATCGCGCGTTTTGTTCTTCTAGTTCTTCTGCTAGCAGCATCGCAATCGAATAAGCCTCTTCGCCCGAAGAACATCCGGCAATCCAAACTCGAATGGATTTACGATCGATGCTATTTTCTACTAGCGATGCGATCGCTCTTTGCTGCAAAGCGTCGAAAGACTCGTGATCGCGAAAGAAATGGGTAACCCCAATTAGCAAATCCTTAAACAGCAGATTGACCTCATCTGCATCTGCTTTGAGATAGTCAACATAGGCTTCGACCGAAGCTGTCTGCGTAATCTGAATTCGGCGCTGAATCCGACGAATCAGCGTTCCCTGCTTATAGCTGCTAAAGTCGTGGCCGATGCGTCGCCGCAGCAAAGAACAAATCTGATTGAGGTAGTCCGCTGCTTCGGGTAGCATCCCGTCCTCGCCCAAATTTGCCTGTAGCCCTGCGCGGTGACGCGAATATTCAATCAATTTGGCCGGAATGTCTTCAACCGGCAGCACATAGTCAACTAGGCCCGTCATCGTGGCGTTGCGCGGCATACTGTCGTATTTGGCGGTGCTGCTATCTTGTGCGATCGCCAGCCCCCCAAATTCTTTAATCGACTTCATACCAATGGTGCCATCGCTGCCCGTGCCCGAGAGGATCACACAAACCGCATTTTCTCCTTGGTCTTCAGCCAGCGAGCGAAAAAAGATATTGATTGGGGCGCGGTGGCCTCTCGCTTGCAGCGGCGCAGACAGGCGCAAAATGCCATCATCCACTGTTAGCGTGGCATTGGGCGGAATCACATACACCTGATTGGGCTGAAGCCGCACTTCTTCTTGAACTTGCAGCACGCTCATCTGGGTTTCTTTCGCCAGCAGCTCTGATAGCAAACTGTCGTGATCGGGCGCTAAGTGCGAGATCAGCACAAAGGCCATCCCGCTATCTTCATTCATGTGCCGAAAAAACGTTTGAAAAGCTTCTAATCCGCCAGCAGACGCCCCAATGCCAACCGTCAAAAAAGACGACTCTAAGGGGTGATTGCCCTCTGAATCTGCCGTTGCTTCTGTTTCTAAGCTTGCCTCTGAGTCTCTCTGTGAATCTCTCTGTGAATCTCTCTCTGGGTCTAGCTGCTGATAATGTTCGTGGTGATCAGCGCTATGTGCAGAACTGTCAGGATTAGAGGACATTGTTTAAGTCGACTGAGTCAGTATATTGAGCATATATAAAAACTTAACGCAAAAAGCTACGACGAACCCTCTATCAGCAGCTTACGAATAAGCTGCGCATGGCTTTTAGAAAGCTGTGACTGCTCATCGTACACCTGGGCCGACTTGCTGCGCCCTCGTTCCTCTTCACTTCTGGCCATAATTGATGACATATTAGCGCGTTCTTCCATTGTGCGCATGGCCGCCCACAGCGCTTGCTCTAGGGCTACATCCTGGCTTGCTATCAGTGCTCTAGCGGTAAAGCCATGACCCACGTGGCATCGATATCGCGTTACCTGGTCGGCGTCAATTTGCCACAGCGGCCCGTTACACTCGGGGCAGCTGATGGGCACCGGATGACCTAGCTGATCTTCTCCACTGATGTTACTGCGAGTTTGTTCTGCGATTTTTGCTTCCATCACAATATCGCTAGGAACTTCGACATCTGCCGCTGCTGGCTGTTTGACTAGTTTTTCAATCGTCTGACCCATACGACGTAACGGCAGCTGATAGTCTACGCTGCCTAAGGCTGCGATCGCATTTTTTGGCATATCTGGATAGTCAGCATCTTCTGGGTCTTGAACGATGGCAATCCCACCACAGCGCTTAATTGCCAGCAGCCCAGAACTGCCGTCGTCCAGATACCCCGTGAGTACAACGCCAATTGTTTGGGTAGGGTATGCGATCGCCGCCGAGCGAAACAGCGGATCAACCGCAGGCCGATGCCGGTTCTCTCTCGGCCCGCGATGAAGCCGCACATGATCTGGCTTTACCAGCAGATGATAGTCGGACGGCGCTACATATACCCGGCCCGGCTGAATCAGCTCATGGTCTTCAGCCGTCTTCGCAATCAGCGGTCCGGCATTATCCAATAGCGAGGCTAAAAGGCTTGGAGACTCTGGCGGAATATGAAGCACCACAAAAAACGAAGCCTGTAAATCAGGCGGAAACTGTGCAAACAGCTTTCTCAGTGCGTCAACACCCCCAGCCGAAGCCCCAATAACCACAATATTGTGTTGTTTCATCAATAACGCCTTTTCTAGCAAGAGCCTGATTGAAAAATCTGCCGCCTATCTGCCGCCTGATGCCTTTGATCTCTATTATCAGGCCCGTGCTTAGATAGCGAGCAACTCTCTTTAGTTAGAGACTCTTTCACTAAACAGAACACAAGCCAAATAGAGCACCCGCCCAATAGAGCAAAAGCCAGCTAGAACAAAGCATCGCCTCAGCTTTGGTCTCAGCTTTGTACTAGCATGGAGTTTACTCGCCCTGATTTTAATAGAATTGATGACCTACTCTACTCCTCAACCTGCTGCTGCTCAGTCTGACGCCTGGTGGGTTCAACAGTGGGTAGACTTACTTAATTCTTACCGCTTCAAAAAGCGTCTAGAGCGCGGTCGCAACTACGCCCGCCAAGGCAACATCCTCAGCCTGACGTTCAAAGACTCTAAGGTATACGCCACCGTTCAAGGCACCGCTAACGAACCCTATCAGCTTTCCATCTGGATAGAGCGCTTTACCGATGAAGACTGGGGCTTTATCATCAACACCCTGGGTGAAAAGGCGCTCTACTCCGCCCAGCTTCTGGCCGGGGAAATGCCGGGTTCCATCGAAGCCGTCTTCACCTCCAACGGCCTCAGCCTATTTCCGTTTACCCTTTCTGATGTCAAATCTAAGTGCGACTGCCCCGATCCCAAAAATCCATGCAAGCATATCGCCGCTGTTTACTATCAGCTTGGTGACTTTTTTCGAGAAGATCCCTTTGTTCTATTTCAGCTTCGGGGTCGCAGCAAAGAACAAATTCTAGAAGCCCTACGGCAGCAGCGGCAGCAGGCAATTGGTGACGCCACAGCGACTACAGCAAAGGCAGCAAGCGGCTCGGCTCGCGAATCAGGCAGTCAGCTAGAAGAAGATACCCCAGAAGAAGGCCTCCCAGAAAAAGACACCCCAGAAAAAGGCCTCCCAGAAGAAGGCCTCCCAGAAGATAGCACCGCATCGGCTCAGACAGTCAATCGGTCGTCTGATAGGCCGCCCGCCCTTCAATCGCCCACTCATATGCCGGTCGAAACCTTCTGGCGCTACCCAGAGCCGATTGATCCGTCACTCATTGTCATCACGCCCGCCGAGCAAACGGTTTTAGAAGTGATTGGCGATATGCCACTGGCCGCGACCGAAGCGCAGATTGTGATGGAGCATTTCAAATCGCTCTATCAAACGGTTGCTCAGCAGGCCATGATAACCGCGCTCAGCTAATCTATCCGTTTAACTAACTATCTTCAGCTAATATCCACTCAGCTAACTATCCGCTCAGCTAACTATCCGCTCAGCTAACTATCCGCTCAGCTAACCATAGATACTAAACGCCTTAGCCCAGACCAGCCAATGAAGGTATAGCCAATTGCCAGCAGCAAGCTGCTTAGCGTTACGCGCACGGTCGCTTTTAGCGCTTCTGACTTGAGCTGGCTGGTCGCGTCGTTCTTTTGCTCACCAATCCGAATTTGTAGCTGCTCTTGGGCTTCTGTGGCCTGAGAGGTCAAAAAGGTTTCTAGCTCTTGAGGATTGTTGCGAAAGCGCTCGATCTGAGCGAGCTGAGCTTCGTCTAAATCACCGCTGGCAATCGCAGCTTGTAGCTGGGCTTCATCTTGCAAAAGCGCGTCAATCTGGGCTCGACGCTGAGAGATATCGGCACTGAGTCGAGTTTCTAGCTCGCTAGTGGCCTGCTGGGCTTCGGTCTCGACTTGTGAGAGGGCGTCGCGGCTTTGCAGGCGGACATTGTTAGGGTGCAGCACCGTTGTCAGTAAAAAGATGAGGCCCAACAGGCAAGAAAGCAGACATACCCAAAACCGAGCGTCTATGGCCAGGCTTGAGCGCCGAGCACTTTTGCCGATGCTGGTGTCAATCCAGTAGCCGGTAAACAGCAGCGCAATCCCCACTAACGGCACGATGCCTCTGTCTACTAGGCTAGTTACCGTTGCGAGCTGCCAGGCCCGGTTGCCAAATTCAGGCGGCAGCAGCAGCGTCAAGAAATCAACCATGGCTGCGGCGATGGTAATCGCGCCGACCAGCTTAAGAGAGATGGCGGCTAGCGGAGAGGGAATAGATATATCGTTAGGAGAGGTCATAAAAGTCTGGCGAGGTGCGGTGTGTGATACACCATCTTGCCCCTTAGTGTGGTCAAAGTCAGCACGATTTCTCAACAAGAATAAAGCAAAGTTGATGAAATGGCGACTAAGGACGCAATCTTTGGGTCTAAACTTTAGACCCTAATCTTCAAGGCTTAATCTTTAGAACGGTAGCCAACGTTGATTTGGCTTTTGCTTTCATAGAGCCAGTTTAAGCGTTTGGGATCTAGCCTGGCGTAGTACATGAGCTTAAGCAGCTGGTTGAGTAGCGCCTGACGGTAGAGGCCGCGCTGGCTGAAGCGGCGAGCGGAGGTAGTGATTTTACCAGGGGCGATCGCAGCTTTTCCTTTTTTTGCCAGGGCCATACTCAGCGCGGTGTCCTCAAAAATGTCCATATCGGGCACGCCGCCAATTTCTAGTAGAACCTGCTTGGTCGCAAAAATGCAGTGGTCCAGGTAAAGAATGTTTTGACGCGATCGCACCCGAGTCGAATACCAAGAGGTAAACCGCAAAAGCCAGTGATCGAGATCAAAGCTATGGACAAAGCCACCCCAGAGTGCGCCTTCACTTAACACCGCTTCAGCCTGTAGCAGGGCGTCTTTTTCAGGCAGCAGTGTCGCCGGATGGTGTAGCAGTACATAGTCACCTTGGCTAGCGGCAATTCCCAGGTTTAGCCGCTGTGCCCGATTGCTCGCATCCGTTTCAATCACCTCTACCTGAGGAAACTGTTGAATCACTCCCAGCGTGTTATCTTCGCTAGGACTCACCACCACAATTAGCTGCTTGTTCCCCTTTTGTGCGCACAAATTCTCTAAAATCTTAGGCAGATAGCCATGACGCAATTCGTTAAAACAGGGCAACACTACTGAAAACATAACTGCATGCCCGTTCAACTACATAAAAGTATAAAAGGAGATCCGCCCTATGAATCCTATCGTTGAAATTTTGCCTGACAAAGCCGCGCTCATCGATCGAGCCTATGCATTGACAGTAGAGACCGTTAAAAGTGCGATCGCCGCTCGCGGTCAGGCGACCCTTGCCCTCTCCGGTGGCAGCACGCCCAAGCCCCTCTACGCCGCTCTTGCCAAAGCCGATCTTCCCTGGGAAAAGGTCTATATCTTATGGGGCGACGAGCGCTATGTGCCCCACGACCACGAAAGAAGCAACGTTCGCATGGCCCACGAAGCCTGGCTGAGCCATGTGCCTATCCCTGCTGACAACATTTTTCCTATGCCAACGAGCGCTGACGACCCGGCCAGAGACGCCGCCGACTATGAAAAGACCTTAAAAAACTTCTTTCAGCTATCGCCCGGTGAATTTCCCGCTATCGACTTTGTCCTTCAGGGCATGGGTGACGACGGCCACACCGCCTCTCTTTTCCCTCATACCGCAGCGCTTGACGTTAGCGATCGCCTCGTCACCGTTGGCAACCACGACGGCGAACCCCGCATTACCTTCACCGCCCCCCTAATCAACCACGGCCAAAAAGTCGTCTTTCTCGTCGCAGGTGAAAACAAACAGCACGCCCTTTCCCAAATCTTCTCTGCCGATGCTGACGCCCACACCTACCCTAGCAAGCTCATTGCGCCACCTGCTGGCCCTCACTGGCTGCTAGACGCTGCCGCTGGTAAAGGCGTGCCCGATCAGTTCAAATAAGTCTAGAAGGCTCAGGAGATCTAGAAGGCCCAGAAAATTTAGAAGGCCCAGAAAATTTAGAAGATCTAGAAGATGAAAATCTAGAAAACTTAGAAGATCCAGGTCAAACAGTGTCGTTTGACCACCCGTTTAACCATCTGTTTAACCATCTATTTGACCATCTATTTGACCACCTGTTGGACTGCCAGAACTTACCGATAAAAGTATTCACCTCAAGCGGAATCCTAGCTGTCAGGTCTGTTGATATTAACGTCAGCCCCTTTCCCCTTTCTCCTCTTTTTCCACCCTCACCATGATTAACTGTCCAAACTGCAACCACCAAAACCCCGACGGCGCGCTTCAATGCGAAGCCTGCTACACGCCCCTGCCCAGCCTCGCCAACTGCCCTCACTGCAATGCCACCATCCAAGCCGATGCTAGCTTCTGTGGTCAGTGCGGCAGCGACCTGCGTGAAGAATCACTATCACCCACAGCCTCACCGCAGCCTGACTTATCTATGCCCGCCGCTTCTAGCGCGACCTCTGCTGATCCAGATAGCCCCGGCTCCGCGCTGAAAACGCAGAACTTCTTGAACCTAGACGAGAGCAGCGGCCAGCCAGATGTTGAAGTTCCTGAGCTGGTTGCCCCAGACCCCTTAATTTCTCCTCCACCGCTGGCAAATAGCGAATCTAGCCGTGAAACTAACGGCCCTACAAGTGCAGAAACTTCAGCAGCAAGCAGCGATGAACCAGATATAGACCCAGGCGTATTTATTGCCGCGCCATCACCCAATAGCCCACTGCCAGATAGTGAACCAGAGGTCGAACCAGATAACGAACCAGAGGCCGAACCCCTATCTACAAACGAACCGGTAACGAGTGCACCTGCCTCGTCATCCGAGCCATCGTCATCAATTCCGACACCTGCACCCGCCAGGCAATCGCCCGCTACTCAGCTCCAAACCTTTAGCGCTCGCCTACGTCAGGTCCAAACAGGAACCGCAATCGAAATTCCAAGAGGGCTATCTGTCGTAAGGATTGGGAAACCTAACGATCACACACCTCCTGATATTGACGTCTCTGGGTTCCCAGACTCAGAAGTTGTTTCTAGGACTCACGCCAATCTTCGCGTAGAAGGAGATACCTACTATCTCGAAGATGTCGGTAGCTCTAATGGCACCTATATCAATGGCCTGCCTTTACCTGTTGGCAACCGTCATCGGCTGCGCCCAGGCGATCGTATTGCGCTTGGCAAAGGCGATAAGGTTAGCTTTGTTTTTGAAATGGCCAATTAGTTGAGCCAGTCGGTTGAGCCAGTCGGTTGAGCCAAGCCTATCGAGCTAGGTCTACCGAGATAAGCCAGGCGAGACGGCCAGTTAGGGCGGTGTGTACTCCTCTTGTCCTAACACTTTTTGGTGCGACACTGTGCCTGCATTTAATACCGTCATCACGCTGTCTTTGCTTCATCCCATCGACAAAACGCCGGTTCAAAGCTGGACGTTTGAAGAAGAACCGGTTGTTCGGATTGGCCGTTCGGTAGACAACGACGTTGTTCTTTACAGCGCGGTTGTCTCTCGGCACCATGTAGAGCTTCGTCAGGGTGAGAATGGCTGGGAGGTTCACAGCCTTGGCACCAACGGCACCTTTCTGGCCGGACAGCGAATTGACACAAAGCCCGTGCAAGACGGTTTGGTCATTCGCCTGGCGCGCTCTGGGCCTAATCTTCAAATTAATGTTGAGCGGCATACGAAAGGCATGTCGTCTATTCATGCTTTGGCCGCGAAGCAAAAGGCCGCAAAAGAGCAGGCGGCCCAAAGCAAATAGCCCAGAGCAAATAGCCCAAAGCAAATAACCCAAAGCAAATAACCCAGAGCAAATAACCAAAAGCGAACAGTCTCTATAAATAGTCTTTAGCTGCCGCAGCCGTCTTGAATCTACGCTAAAGCAAACTAGCGCCATGCTAAATTTTGATCGCTAGGTGCCCAGTACAAGGGCCCAAGATCACAGAGGATGTGTGCACATGGCGAGAGGCGATCAGGTTTATGCATACCGAGAGATTGTGGGCATTCCATACGAGCATCACGGCATTGACTGTGGCGATCGCACCGTCATCCACTACAGCAAAGCAGGTGAAGCGACTGTCTTACGGACGACCCGAGACATATTTGCTAGAGGGAGCGCGGTTTATGTAAAGCCGCAGTCCACCTCCTTTATTGCCGACGTGGTGATAGCGCGCGCTGAAAGCCGACTGGGTGAGCAGCGCTACGATTTGTTTTTCAATAACTGTGAGCACTTTGCCAACTGGTGCAAAACAGGCCGCAGCGAATGCCTTCAGCTCGATAGCTTTGGCCTCAGACTCGATCAAATCAAGCTGCCTCAGGCCAACGATTTAGCTCGCCAAGCCGCACAGGAAGAGTCCCCGGAAAAAGCGCTGCGCCTGTTTCAGGAGGCGCTGAGCAATATTGCGATCGCGACTCAGACGCTGCTTCCCCAGTACAAAACGGCTGTGCAAGACACGCTGAGCTGGCAGCAGGTGGCACAAAAAGCGCTGGCGATGCAGCGTGAAGACCTAGCGCGAGCCGCCTTGTACAAAAAAGTAGCCGCGAAAAAGACCGCGAGCGATCTCAAAGCGCAGCTCAACCAGCTTTCTGATATGCAGCTTAGCCTTGAGCAAAATCAAACGCTAGCTGCTAGTCGATTAGATTTAGATGTCGATTAGATCAAAGGCCAATTAGATTAGGTGCCGGTTAGGCTGAGCCCCGAGCCGATTTTCGACGGCGATGCTTTTGATTGCTGCGACGACCGTCTAGCCAGCCCATTGCCAAAGTCGCCGTGTTGCCGTGCAGTAAGAGTGAAGCCAGAACGGTGAGCGTCGTGATGCTCCATAGAATGCCGATGTTATCAAAGCTGGCGTGGGTTTGAGCATAGGCTAGATAGTAAAAAGAACCAAAGCCCCGGATGCCGAGAAATGCGATCGCCCAGCGCTCCGAACGCTCTATTTTCAGTCCTCGTAAAGATAAAAAGCCAGATAGTGGCCGCGCCGCCAGCATAAACAGCAGCGCAAACAGAAAGTTCTGCCAGGAAAGCAGATTGCTCAAATCGCTTTGGGCCACAAATCCACCGAGCGCCAGCAATAACAGCCCCGCAAAAATTCGCTCTAGCTGGGTTGCAAACTGGTGGGGCTTGCGGTGATATTCGTGATCTTTCTCTACGTTTTGCCGCCCGGCGACCGCTGCCGCGAACACAGCCAAAAAGCCATAGCCATGTAGCAGTTCAGCAAAGCCATACGATAAAAATATGGCCGCCACTACAAATAACCCTTCTTGCGTATCTTCACTCCAGCTTTCGTCAGAGACACAAAACACATATTGACCTAGCAGCCAGCCAATTCCAATGCCGACCGCTATCCCCATCGCAACCCTGTAGGCAAAATCGTAGGCGGCCCACTGTACTAGCCAGCTGCCAAGCCCATCGTGCTCCGAAATGCGTATCGCCAAATACACAAACGGAAAGGCAAGTCCGTCGTTGAGTCCGGCCTCGGTTGTCAGGCTAAAGCGAACCGGGTCTTCTCCTCCCTCATTGGGCGCACCAACTTGTACGCTATGGGCCATAACCGGATCGGTTGGGGCTAAGCAAGCACCTAATAGCACTGCGTCCGCCAGCGGCAAGCCAAAAATCCAGTGGCCCAGCAAAGCCGCGCTTGCTATCGAAATTGGCATAGAGATGCACAGCAGCCTGAAGGTACTCTGCCAAGTCCTAAAGCGAAATCGACGATCAATGGCTAAGCCTGCGCCCGCCAGAGAAACAATGACTATAATTTCGGTGATGTATTCAGTGATGACGGTGTGCAGCTCATTGTTGACTGGATCAATGATTGGCAAACCTAATGTCTGACTAAACAAAATCACCGCAAGGACGAAGTACAGCAGCGGAATGTTAACAAAGCGAGCACCCTTCATGTCGGGTAGCCAAGTTAGCCCCAGCAGTGCCAGCCCAAAGGCTATGTAAAAAATTATTTTGGGGTCCATAGCACAGTTGAAAAGGCTCAGTTAAAAAGCAGAGTTGAAAAGGTGCAGTTGAAAAGCAGAATTGAAAATGTCTGTGTTAGATGTTTGCCTAATAGGGCCAGATGTGTCATCTACCGGAGAACATAGCTTCTAACGCGTAGTCGTTAGAGACTGTATCCGCTTGCACCGATCTATCAATGACATTCGTCTATGATTCACATCGATTCGCGTCACTAGCGCTAGCTACAGATACGTCAACCCATCAGTTTGAATCAAAAATCTACAGTTTTAGTCTTATGCATTCTTTTTTAAATTACAGCTGGCCTGTAGGGGCGATCGCACTGCCGCTGCTGACCCTATCAACCCTTCTTAATAGCCCCTCTGCCTCGGCCCAAGGCTGCGTAGACTGCGCTGCTAATGAGGCCATCGAAGCGCCTGCTAGCGAAGAGCGCACGGTAGAAATATCAGATTGGCAGGTTAGCTTCGACATTCCAGAAAACTACCAGATGGTTCGCAACGGGTCGGTGATAGATGTCTTGGCTCCTAGCAGCTATGAACAAACGCAGTGTCGGTTTATTCCACATCCGGCCCAATCTATTCGGCCCTACGGAATCTCGGTAGCCCTAGTGGATAGAACGCTTACCGAATCTGACATTCGCGCTCAGATCGACCCAGGTGAAGGCACCTATCTAGGGCCGACCGGAATGCCCAGCGGCATCGCTTTGATGCATACGACCCACGACGAGCACGATTTAATCCACGTCAGTCTGCCAGTTCCGGGCGAAGCCGCGACGGTTGTTTTTACAGCCAACACCGATAGCACTGGCGAAATTTTTCAAGAAGAGGTGCTAGAAACCATTTTGGGCTCGTTTGAGTTTGAGGACGAGCAGCCAGCTGAGTTAGATAACTAGCTTGATAATCTGCCTGTGACTTGTCCGTGACTTGTCCGTGACTTGCCCGTTATCTGCCAGCAATCTGCCAGCAATCTGCCAGTAACCTGCCAGCGGCCCGTCAATGAATGTCGTAGCTAAAGACATTGGCATCGGCTTCACCTAGCTCAATATCGTCTAATCCGTATTCCTGCCAGCGGCGCGTCACTAGCTCTGCCATGATCGGGTCAGATTCGAGCTGCTCGCCCCATTCGTGAGCGGTCTCGGGCGCAATTTTGGTGGTGGCGTCGATGCCCATGCGGCTGCCTAAGCCCAAGCGCTCGTTGGCAAAGTCTAAGGAGTCGAACGGGCTGTCAGGCAAAATAAATACGTCGCGGATGGGGTCTACTTTAGAGGTGACGGCCCAGACGACCTGGCGCGGATCGCGGATGTTGATGTCTTTATCGACGACGATGACAAACTTTGTATAGGTGAACTGCGGCAGGGCTGTCCAAAAGGCCATTGCGGCCCGACGCGCTTGGCCAGGGTAGGATTTGTCGATTGAGATAATGGCGGCTTTGTAGCTGAGCGCCTCCATGGGTAGAAAGAAATCGACGATTTCGGAAACTTGCTGACGAAGTATGGGGGTGTAGATGCGGTTGAGTGCGATCGCCATCATGGCTTCTTCTTTGGGCGGGCGACCGCTAAAGGTAGTGAGGTATAGCGGCGCTTTGCGATGCGTCATGCAGTGAAAGCGAATCAGCGGCGCGTCTGGGTTGATGCCCCCGTAATAGCCCATATGGTCGCCAAAGGGCCCGTCGGTAGCCGTCTCACCCGGTGTGATTGTGCCTTCTAGCACAAACTCTGACATCGATGGTACTTCCAAATCGACCGTTTTGCATTTGGCCAGCGAAATCCCTCGCCCGCTATAGAGCCCCGCAAATAGCCACTCGGACAGATCGACTGGAATGGGCGTGGCGGCGGCCAAGATAATCAGCGGATCGACCCCGATCGCGATCGCAATTTCCAGATTTTTTCCCTGCTCTGCCGCCTTTCGCAAATGCCTTGCGCCACCGCGCACCGACAGCCACTGCACCGTCATCGTGTTTTTACTTTGCAGCTGCAAGCGGTACACCCCTACGTTCGGCACGCCCGTCTCGCAGTCTTTGGTAATCACTAGCCCTAGCGTGACGACTTTGCCCCCATCTTTGACATAGGGGCGAATCATCGGAATCTGGGTCAAATCGACATTGTCATCTAGCTTTACGACCTGCTGGCAGACCGGCAGCCAGTCGCGAGAGGGCTTTGCCTTTACCACGTCAAACAGGACTTTCCCAAGATCTATCGCCTGAGAAATCTTTTTGGGGGGCTTAGGCTGCTGCAGCATACCCAGCTTTTTGCCCAGCACTTCTAGCTCTTCGGGATGCTCCATACCCATTGCCCAGCACACCCGTTCAACCGTTCCTAACAGGTTGACTACCACCGGATGATCCGACCCTTTTACGTTTTCAAACAAGACCGCTGGGCCCCCGGCTTGCAATAGCCGATTTGCGATTTCGGCAATTTCTAAATCAGGGTCTACTCGCGTGGTCACGGTTCGTAGCTGACCACGGGCCTTCACCGTTTTCAAAAAGTCTCGGAGATCTTTTGCCATAGGTTAAAAACGCACTAGCTTCAAAAAACTAGAAGTGAAAAAACGGTGAAAGACAGCTCTATTTGCCACATATTTGCCACACAAAAATCCTACATGCCGAGCAAGAAACGGCTAGGTGGTTATGACTATGACGGAATGTAACACTTATAGCGAGTTATACCAACGTTTTGTGCCCGTTTTATGCCCGTTTTAAGTGAAGGTTCTGTACTCAGGACGCAGGCCACTTTGGGCCTAGTTTTGCGTGAGCGCTGCTTGCTGCGATCGCAATAGCTCGCCAATTCCTTTTTCGGCGTAGTCGAGCATGGCATTGAGCTGCGAGCGGCTAAAGCTGCCTGCTTCGGCGGTTCCTTGTACTTCGATCAGTTCCAGTTTTTCGTTCATCACCACGTTCAGGTCAATGTCGGCGGCAAAGTCTTCAGGGTAGTTCAGATCTAGAAACGCCTCGCCTTCGAGCAGGCCGACCGAAATGGCGGCGATTTGGCGACGAAGCGGCGAAGCGGTGAGTTCACCTTTCGCGATCAGATGGGCGATCGCATCTTCTAAAGCTACGTAGGCCCCGGTAATAGACGTGGTCCGGGTTCCACCGTCTGCTTGCAGCACATCCGCGTCTATCGTCAGCGTCCGCTCACCGAGCGCATTTAGATCTACCGCCGCCCGCAAACTTCGCCCAATCAGCCGCTGAATTTCCTGCGTCCGCCCCGACAGCTTCATAAACTCGCGCGATTTCCTTGTCTGCGTCGATCCTGGCAGCATCCGGTATTCTGCCGTTAGCCATCCCTGCCCCGAACCCTTTAAAAAGTGCGGCACCTCTTCGCTAATCGAAACTGTGCACAGTACGCGAGTATTGCCACAGTGAGCCAGCACAGAGCCCGCCGCGTACTGGGTAAACTGCCGCTCAAACTGAACCGGACGAAGCTGGTCGGGCGCTCTGTGGTCGGGGCGTTGCCAAGGCATAAAGGGCCTGAAAATCACTACCCAAAGAGCATATATCCTCTCATCCATCCGTGCCAAAGCCCTCTGAAAATATGTAGCGGATTGCAACAAACCGAGTGCACCAATTACGCTATATTTGGTTGTCGTAGCGTTGTAGACCGGCAGCAACCGCTATCCCTAGCGCTTCCAGTTGAAAATATGGTTTCACAGCTCAGAATTTTGCCTGATGCCCTTCCTGGCGGACTTAGCAACACGCCCGTTCCAGTTGCCTCTGCTATTCGGCGTCACCCTTTACTAGATGCGATCGCAGGCACCGTCCAGGTCTTTACTTCGCAGCATCGCACCTTCTTTACTAACGTCATGGTGCAGGCGATGCGCGTTGCTGAGCAGGGGCTACCCGTTTTGGTGATGCAGTTTCTCAAAGGTGGCATTAACCAAGGCCCAGAAAATCCGATGAGCATGGGGCAAAACCTCGACTGGGTGCGCTGCGGTAGCCCCACCTGCATCCAAGGGCCCGAGGTTGACGACCAGACTAAAGCGGCGATTCAGGCGCTGTGGGCCCACGCTCAGCTCGCCGTTCAAGGCGGCGTATACGGCCTGATTGTGCTTGACGAGCTTAGCCTAGCGATTGACTTTGGGCTGATTTGTGAAAGCGAAGTGCTAGCCCTAATCGAAGATCGGCCCTCGCACGTTGAAGTGATTTTTACCGGGCCGCAGATGCCAGAGTCGCTGCTAGCCGTGGCCGATCAGGTAACCCAGTTTCGGCGCAATTATATTGTGTAGACGTTGCTGTACGAAATTGCTGTGCAGACACTGCTGCATACATTGCCGCATAGGCGCTGCCGTATAAATATTGCCGTGTAGACACGCTGATAGACACTGTGTTGCAGGCCCTTCGATACGATCAAAAAAGTATGATCAAAAAACTATGATCGAAAAACTATGATTAAAAACGACGCATGGATCAAAGCCGCCGCCAGCGAAGGCTTGATTGCCCCCTTTGAATCCTCTTTGATTCGCCGCGCCCAGCTCTCGGCCCACGCTCACGAGACGCCTGTTATTAGTTACGGTCTGTCTTCCTACGGCTACGACATTCGCCTATCGCCCAACGAGTTCCGCATCTTCCGCCATATTCCCGGCACCGTCATCGACCCCAAAAACTTCAACCCCGACAACCTAGAGCCCACCCAGCTCAAGCAAGACGATAACGGCAGCTACTTTATCTTGCCTGCCCATTCCTACGGCCTCGGTGTCGCCCTCGAAAAGCTTCAGATGCCCAACAACATCACCACCATCTGCATCGGTAAAAGCACCTATGCTCGCTGCGGCATCATCGCTAACTTGACCCCCGCCGAAGCAGGCTGGCGCGGCCACCTGACCTTAGAATTTTCAAATTCTTCTAGCGCTGACTGTCGCATCTATGCAAACGAAGGCGTTGTGCAGCTTTTATTTTTAGAAGGTGAGCCCTGTCAGGTTAGTTACGACACCCGCAAAGGCAAGTACCAAGACCAGCCCGAAGCAGTCACGATTGCTCGCATATAGGCCTCTGCCATAAATCTCTAAATCTATGTAAATAGCCATAGCAAATCCAGCATCTTTGAAGTCCTAGCGGCTGCGCCGCCAGTTGAACCAGTTTTCGGCCCAGTCGCGTCGCCACTGGCCTGGCTGCCAACGGGTTGATAAAGCCAGCTTGCCAGAAGCTTGCACTGCCTCTTCTGCCGCGACTCGAACCACGTCCATCAAGCTGTTGGCTATTGGGGGTACGGGGGCTGATGTCTTGATGAGCGCGGCTATGGGTTGGCCAATCATGGATGCGATCGCCTCAATCAATTCGCCAGCACCTTTACCAACGAGCGCAATACTTTGTAATCGACCGTGCTTGCAGATTAGCTGGCAGTAGAGGGGCAGTGGACTTACCTGATTTAGCTCAGCGCTGTTTGGCACCGCCGCGCGCCAGATTTCGTATGCCTTTATCGGCGGTCGGCCCTGTTTGGCAAATTCGGGAACCACACCAGCGCTAGCAAAGCGATCGCTTCCCCTAGTGAGGCGGCTATCATCTACTCGTTTGAGGGGTACAAACAGGGCGTTCCAAACGGCAATCTGGGTTTCGTATTTGGCTAGGGAGAGCGCGTCGTTGCGCCCACGGACGAGGGAGCCGCAGGCAAAAATACGAGGATGCGCCGTTTGCAGGCGGCTGTTGATAGGTAAGTAAGGCCGCTCTGGAATGCGAATATCGATATGGCGGTAGCGATCGCGCTGCTGATAGACAAACCCAGGCAAACTCAGCGCCGCCTGCTGCCGCCCCAGCGGTAAAACGACGCTAGCAGTGAAGGCAGCAGTAGAGGCAAAGTCCACATTAGCGGCGTTGATAAGCTGGATGCCAGCAGCCATTAAGTGCGATCGCACCACCGCCCGCATCTCGCTGTCCTCGTGACGCAAAAATCGATCTGTTACCAGCGTCACATTCGCGCCTAAACTGCTTAGCCCTTGGGCCCAAGCGATCGCCTCAAAAGAATCGCCCAAAATAGAAATATCTGACGGTAGCGCCTCTGCCTGCAAAAGCGGCTCTAGCCCGGTCGTAAGCGGCCCAGACCAACTTTCTCCAGAAACGCGAGGCCCAGCAATGTGAGGTTCAGGAACGCGAGGCACCGTACCAAAAGCGGCTAGTATCGCTCGCGAACTCAGCGTTCGGTCGGCTGCGATGACGGCTGGTCGAGACAAAATTTGATTGGGCAGCGCAAAGATGACATCAACACCGCTGACACTTAACGCCGCTGCTGAGATCAGGGGCATCTGCGTTTCGGCTGCGATCGCACTCCACTCCACCAGCGCTCTCCAGTCGAAAGCCGAGTCAAAAACCGAGTCAAAAGCCGAGCCAAAATCGGTCGCAGCTGGCCGATCGCTGCGCGTAAACCATTTGGCCACCGCCTGCTGCTCTCGGCCCTCAGCAAGCTGCTGTAGCCCCTGACGCAGATATCTCACCTGCTGCCGCTGGGCAAAGACGCCGGGCGGTTCAACCAGGGCGACTCTGGCACCGTAGCCAACCGCACTCAGCGCCGCCAAGCGCCCTTCTAGGGTTCCACCGAGGATGACAAGGTCATAGTCAGCCGACATCGTGCTTCTCTGCTGCGAGGGGCGTTAGCAGGTCTGTCGGTAGCAGGTCTAGCGTTGGCAGCACGTCGGCTAGCGCCTGGAGTAAGCGCTGATTGTCGGCGCGGGTTTTGACGGCCACTCGGAAGTAGCGATCGCCCAGTTCGGCAAAGCTAATGCAGTCACGAATATAGACCCGGTGTCGCTGAAGCAGCTGAAGCTGCAATGCGGTTGCCGAGCGATCGCAGCGCACTAAGAAGAAATTGGCGCAGCTCGGCAGCGGCGTTAGGCCCGGTAGCCCTTGGAGCGCTTGAAATAAGTAATTGCTTTCGGTCATAACCCACTCCCAGGTGCGCTGTGCAAAGGCCCGGTCTTGCAGCGCGGCAATTCCCGCTGCGGCTGCCAAGGTATTGACCGGCCAAGCGTCGCGCCACTGCTGCCAGCGCTGTAGCGTCTGGGGCTGAGCGATCGCATAGCCCAATCGCAGCCCTGGCAAAGTGTAAAACTTGGTCAGCGACCGAATCACAACTAGGTTCGGAAATTCGTGCACCCAGTCAATGACGCTTTGCTCGCGCTCGGCAGGCAAAAAATCCATAAAGGCTTCGTCAACGACGACCTGCGCGAATCTTGGAATGAGCGATCGCACCTTTTCGCGGGTAAACAATGCCCCAGTTGGATTATGCGGATTATTCAGTAAAAGCCCACATTGACTGAGATCTAGAGCAAAATCCTCAGACTCTCGTAGCGTATTTTCCCAGTCTGCTGTATTTTCCCAGTCTGCTGTGTTTTCCCAGTCTGATACGTACTGGCCCTGCGAATTGAATAAGGGAATGGGTGATAGCGTTCCGCCAAACGCCTTGAGCGCCCTAGCGTAGTCACTAAAGCCCGGTGATAGGCAAAAGCACCGCGTCTGCGTCGCCAAGTCGCGAGCGGCCCAGTTCAGCAGTTCGGCTGCGCCATTGCCAGGAAGAATATAGTCAATCGGAATTTGGTGGTGATGAGCGATCGCGCTGCTAAGCTCGCTATATGCCGGGTCAGGATACGCCACCATTGATGAAAAAGCCGCCTGGATTGCCTGCAAAACGGATGCAGGTGGTCCAAGCGGACTGATGCTAGCTGAAAAATCTAATAGCTCATCGGGGGGGCAGCAGGCAAGCTGAGCCGCCCAAGCCAAATTGCCCCCGTGAACCGGTCTAACCATGATTGGGTTTAATCTAGAAACGTCTCAACTCAAAAAAAGAACGCTACTTCTTCTTCTTACCAGAAACCATTTCCTTAAACTGCTTACCTGCCGAAAAAGCAGGCACCGTTGTCGCAGGAATCACCATCGTGTCACCCGTTTTGGGGTTACGACCTTCGCGTTCCTTACGGGCTCTAGGCTCGAATGATCCAAAGCCGACCAGGGTTACCTTTTCACCTTTGGATACAGCTTCCATAATGGACTCGATAGCTGCTGAAATTACAGCATCGGCCTGCTTTTTCGTCACGGAAGACTTTTCTGCAACGGTATCGACGAGTTCACCTTTATTCATGCTTATCTCCTTGGAGAGTGATCGAGTTGATTTGAGTTTTGGCTGATCTTGGCTAGAAAATACACATTGCCCGATGGCAAAAATTAAAGTTTAGATGAGGATGCAAATCGAAGGGAACAGCCAGCGCTAATAAGTAAACGCTGAAACCCTTGAAACCTCATAATTTTTACTGCCCCATTCTAAAGGGTCTCTGTGCCGTTTGAACAGAGGAAACCTTGAATTTGTACGTATTTGGGGGATTCCAAAAGAAAGTTCATCATTCTCTCATCAAAAATTAGGAATTCTGTCTTGACAAAAAGCCGAAGCTTTCCTCTTTTTGAGAAAAAACCTCGGCTCAAAGTCGATATTGTCAGCAGCAAGCTCTATGGCTGACTTTGTCTTTCCTCTAGCAACTGTTGGATATCTTCACCTGGAGAGTAGCTATATCCATACACGCTAGTATCAGAGTCATCAATGACCTGTGGTGTTAAAAGAACGATTAGCTCACGCCGATCGCTGGTGCGATCAGTACTTCTAAACAGAGCACCTAGTAATGGAATATCGCCTAAGATGGGCACCTTAGAGACCGTTGTCCGATCAGACTCTTGAATAATTCCAGAGAGAACCAGTGTTTGGGCATCTCTTACTCTAATTTGACCAGAGGTTAGCTGACGCCTAGCCAAGAGCGTTATCAGACCTGTGGGGGTTGAGACTTCTGCGGTCGGTGCGGAAATAGAGGGCGCAACGGATAAATTGACAAAGCCGTTGTCGTCAATTTGCTCTACTTGAATTTGCAGATTCAACCCAGCATCTTCCTTCTCGAACTCACTTTCAATCTGAATTCGTCCGGCTTCATCGACGGTTTCTGTGCGCGTGATGTTGGCAACGACCTCCTGGGTTAGCTGAACAGCCGCAGTTTGACCTTCTTGAACCACCAAGGTCGGATCAGTCACAATTTTGCCATTACCGCTAGTGACGACGGCTTCTAGCCGAGACAAGAACTGCGTAGCGATAGTCAGCGGATTGCTAGCGCCAATCGTAGATCCTAAGATACTACTTGAGAGTGCCCCGACAGCAGGCTCAGCGCCGCCAAAGTTAATTAAGCCGAGTCCTTGGGTTTGGGTAATACTGGTATCTCCTGTTCCAAACGAAAAGCTAGTCCCGAAACTGTCTAAGGCGTTGAGATTAACGTCAATTACCCGCAGATTGATAGCGACCTGACGGCGGCGGATATCAAGCTGAACCATCTGAGCAGTGGCAATTTCAATTTGGCGAGGGGTGCCGATGAGTGTCAAAGAGTTAGTTCGCTCATCACCAATGATTTGTAGCCCCCGTAGCAGCGGGTCGGCATCTGCAAAATCTACCCGCTGGTTAGCGATCGCTGATTGAGTTGTCGTTGCTTCGCTAACGTCGGTACCACCGCCGACTTCTAACGCAGTCACACTAGTGACCGAACTCTCGCTGGCAACGGTACTCTCAGCACCCATCGAAACCAGGAAGTTGACTGCACTGCCGACATCTATCTGATTTAGACGGATACTGCGCACCAGCACGTTGCGAGCACTATTGGGCAATCTCGGCCCGACAAAAATGGTTCGACCCACTTTATTGGCTTCTAGCCCGGAAAGCTGCAACACGTAGTTGAAAACGTTTTGAACCGGCTCATTTTCAATGTCAAGCGAAACCCGAGCATCCGTATCGGCTCCTTCTAGGTCTGCGCTAGTAAATGCTAGGTTTAACCCGGCTGCCCTAGCTAATAAAGAAAGGACTTCGCGAGCAGACGCATCTCGTAAAACCAGTCTAGGAACCCGTTCGGCGGTGCCCAGATCGACGACGTCTAAAGTGGAATCAATGTCGGAGACAGACATGTCGCCAACGGGGGGTGCGATCGCTCGTGGTAAAAACGGCGGCGCTGCGTTCAATGTTGGCGCAGCCACGGGCGCACCGTCAATAATGACCTCTGGGTTAGGAATGAGAATATCTGGAATCTCTTCACTCTGCTCGGCCTGAGCGAGTTGCCACGGGCCAATAAAACGTCTGGTCGCCGGGGCTGCCTCTAGAACTGCCTCTGGCGCTGTCTCACTTTTATTACTGGTACTGCTTGCCCCTGGCACAGTGATCAAGGTTTCGGGTAGCTCAGAAGGGGTGGCTTTGGCATTTGGGCGCGTGTCCAAGCTAATGAGCAGGGTGCCTTCTCCTGCTTGCTTTTGAATATCGCTAATGGGCGCTTGCTCGCTGCCGCTGACCGTGAGCCGGACGCGATCGCCCCCAACTGCGCTCAGCTCAACCGACTCAATGCCGGGTGCCGGATTTTTTTGCGTAAAGCTTTTGCCCTCAGGCAGCTGCAGCTGAGCGTGTGCAATCTCAGCTGCTAACACTAGCCCCGAACGAGCCGTAACAATTTGGGCGCTATCTCCAGAAGTCGCCAGCGACAGCGACAGTCCTGCTGCCGTCCGCTTGAGAGAAATGCCTTCAACAGTCGTTGCCCCAAGGGCAGACTGAGCGACTGCAAGCGGACCCGCTAGGGCCGCCAAAGCGCTTCCCAACACTAAGCTTTTAAGATTTAGACGGCGTTTCACAGAACTTCACTCCTTGAGTTGAAACTGGGTAGATAGAGGGAGGATAAAAATTGGAAAAAATGAGCGCAGCCGAAGCCTAGCTAACAAAAACAGACAGGTCTTATCCGCCTTCAGCCGGAGCCTCAGCCTCTGCGGGCGGCGCTGCGATCTCTGGGGGCACCTCAACATCAGCCGTCGGCATCAGCGCATCAATCTGAAATGAAGTTTCTAGCTTGGCCTTGGGTTGAACAACCACTTGCCCCCCCGCACCAATCACCGTTTCAGGCACTTCTTGACCACTGGTGATACTAAAATCTCGCACCATTAGCAGCGGCTCTAGACGCTCTAGGTTACGCAGAATGGTTTGGGTTTGCGCATAGTCACCAGAGAACCGAATAGTATAGGTTTCTCGCCGTAGTTTGCCATCGATCTCTGTGCCCAAAGAGCCATCAGAAACAACAGCTTTTTCGCCAGGGACAAACGACTGTAGCTGCGCTTCTAACAGAACGGGCGGCAGACCTCGCGCTCTGACCTGAGCCCGGACGCCACTCAGCGCGGCGTTGCTACTTTCAATTCTCTGATTAATATCAAGCAGCAGCGTGTCCATAGTCTTTTCGTTTGCAAAGAGAGAATAGACGTTGCGCCGTCGCTGCATAGCCGCTGCTAGTTCAGCTTCTACCTTGGCGATATTTTCTAGCTGAGAAGCCTGAGAGACGAGCTGATTTTCCTTGGTTGAAATTTCTGTTCGGATAGTCTCGTTTTGCACAGAAACAGGCTGCACCATTTTGATATACAAATAGGCGGCTCCCCCTATTCCGGCTAGCGCCACGATTAAGCCAATAATAGTCGGCGTAAATTCTATGCCAAACACCACCGGATTTAGCGGTTCATCAATAAAATCAGCATCATCAGGGGCGACAAAATCTCCTAAGGCGGCCATTAGTTAAGTGCTCCTGTTGTTTGAAGGGCAAGAATACGAGCAGCGAGCCCGGTAGACTCCTGCTGACGGTTTAGCTCATCAAGTAGCATTGACGCGGATAAAGCCTTAATCTCGCCGGTAATGCTGTAGGTTACTAGCTGAGCTTGTTCTACAGATGCGTCGGCTCCTGGGCATCGGCCCGGAACGGCTTGACCCAAGGCCGCGTTCGTAATTTCAATCGATTCGCTTTCTAAGAAAGGAGATTGTTTGAGTGTCAGTAGAAAATCGTTAACATCGTCAAAAGAACAGGCATTTCCCCCTAGCTCTATGCCACCTGCGGCTGAGCCCCCTTCAGCAGGAGCCTGCTGCACCAGGCGTAAGATTTGAGTACGAGCGGGAATGCGCCCCTGCATATCACGCACAATGGCAGACCAAGGCCGAATACGCTCAAAGACACCAGCTAACGCCTGAATTTCACTATCAATTACCTGGGTCTGCTGGCGGGCGGTATCGACTTGCGCTAGCTTTTGCTGCAGTTCAGTCAGCTGCATGTCTAAATCAGCAGACTGCGCGCTGAGGGTCGATTGCTGTTTGTTCAAAATTAGCCAGTAGCCACCTACGCCGCCAATTGCAATGAGTGCAAACGCCAAGCCGCCAATTGCGGGTAGCATTCTTCGGCTGCTTCCCCCTGCCTTCGGCTGGTTGACGGCAACAATTGAATCGGTTGAACGACCCTCCCGGTCATTCAAAAAGTTAATATCAATTCCGTACATGGCTCAAACCTTCTGCTAGACGACCCACACTTTTTCGCTTCACTTTTGCCCTTTGCTCTTTTTCCAAAATTTAGACGTTTGCATACTGGCCTTTTCTGGCCTTTTCTGGCCTTTTCTGACCTCTGCTGGCTAAAGGCTCTCTTCTAGATCTCTCCTAAGCTTTTCTTCAAATTCTCCTCAAATTCTCCTCAACCTCCCCTCAACCTCCCCTAAATCTCCCTTAGCCCCAGACCTAGCACCGTCGCTAGGCCCGATCGCTGTGCCATCGAGACTTCTTCGTCTGACTCGATGGCTAAGGCATCGACCGGATCGATTACGCTAGCTGGTAACCCCAGCCGCTGCGAGAAAAACTCATCAAGATTGCCAATCGCGCCACCGGGCCCTGCTAGCAAAAGCTGAACGACTTCCATGTCTTCACCCTGGTTAAGGTAGAAATCTATAGAGCGACGTAGCTCGTCAGAAAGCTCGGCAATGACCCGCAGCATGGCGGCGACACCTGGATTCATGCCGCCGTCCATAGGCCCAGCCGGAATCGACATGCCTTGCAGCAGGTCGGCGTTTCTAGAAGGCGGCAGATTCATTGCTCGGCTTAGGGCCGTCTGAATTTGTGAGGTGCCTAGCGGCACTGTGCGTGAGAAGTGAGGCGTGCCGTCTACCACAATTGAAATTTCAGTGCTTTCAAACTGGATATCGACAATGGCGACTGCTTCTTGGGAGGTGAAATGACGCAGCTGCTCTCGGATGGTGCGGATTAGCGCGAAGCAGCTAGTTTCGAGCACATTGAGGCTGAGGCCCGCTTGCGCAAAGGTTTCGGTATAGCTATCGGTAATGTCTCTTTTGACGGCAACTAGCAGCACGCGCACTTTTTCGATGCCATCGTCGTCAACGACGTAGCCAACTTTTTGATAGTCAACATCGGCCTCGTCACGCGGAAAGGGCAGGTACAGGCTGGCCTCTTGGTTGAGTACCATTTCGCGTAGCTCGTCGTCGTCTAGCTCTGAGGGCACCAAAATGACCCGAGTAACCGCTCTGCCGGGAACAGCTGTTGAAGCTTGAGTCACCTTCAGCTTATTTTCCATTAGCGTGGCTTGAATAATTTCGGCCATCGTTGGGCTATCGACGATTTGGCCTTCTTCAAAAACGCCTTCGGGCACTTCAGCGGTCGCTAGCATTTGCAGCTTTAGCTTTTGGCCTTGCTTTTTGATACGCACGATATTGATGCGCTCGGGCGTTAGCTCGATGCCGACCCCGGACGTTTTTTTAGAAAATAGTGACTTGAGTCTGTTCACGACTGCGGCCCAATAGGTATGACGTAGATGAGAAGGTGGACTGTTGACTTTCGATATTGACTTTCGATGAAGACGGAAAATATCCGAATTTCGACCCTAGCCTGCCCAGATTTAAACAAGAAAATTACATTCGATAGCGTCTGAAGCGCTGAACGCGGCGTATTTACTCGGTTGACGAGGTAATAGGGGATTGAGCGGGGGGCTGAGCCTTGGTGCCTGAGTTTTGAGATTTGGGACTGGCGATCGCAGCAAATGCTGATGACGATGTACCGGCAATGCAGTTTGCCCATCGCAGCTATACAGCAAACATGCTTGATGGGTCGATGGCTCGAAAGTGTAGATGTGGTCGGGCCTACGTTCGGAGCCTAGCTTAGGCTCCAAACGCAGCTAGACTCCGAACGCAAACAGCGCTATCTGCCAGGTTTGAGGTTAAGCCTTGGGCTAGTTCTAGGGCTGCGTTTAAACAGCGTTTACTCGCTTGGTGAGTACCGCCATGACCTCGTCGGGTCTGTCGGTAGATATCGGGCGGCTCCAGTCGTTTGGCTCTGCGTAGCCGAGCTGGTGTAGCTGCCAAATTGTGGTCTGGATGCCGCTGGGCGTGCCAAATAGCAGGTGGCGAATTTTGCTCTCGGTGTCTTTGAGGCCCAGGCGGATGGTCGGGCACAGAGCCGGATAGAACAGTGGGCGCTGTGGTTTTGTCTTCTGTGGTTTTGTCTGTTGTTTCAGTTCGTGAAGTTAGCCGTCGGTAGGTGCTGGTAACACCTGCCGATGGCGCTGAAGTCGAATGAGTTCTGAGAAAACGACGAGGATAGGCATCACACGTCTTAGCTACTAAAGATAAAGTGATTTTCGCATTGAGTTAAGTATCTTTACTGACTTGCAGATTCAGATTTATACACGCCCACGATTGGCGGCGATGGTTTAGGCGGGCGATCGCACCAAAATACCCAACCCTTCTAATAGCTGCGCCTCTCCTTCTAACGCAACCTTGGCAACAGCCAAATAATCGCTTAGCCAATCTTGCAACTCATCTAGCGCGGCATCTCTCTTTTGCGTTGCCGCCTGCGCCTCTCCTTTCTCTTTTTCTTGCACCAGGTTGGCCTGCTCAATCACCGACAGCTCAGCGAGTCCCGCCTTTAGCTTTTGCTCGGTAATGCCAAACTCTTTTAGTGCTAAGAGAATTGCTTTGTCACCTAGCGCATTCTGATAAAACTGATTGGCCTGCGCCAGCCAGCCAGAGAGACTTTTCTTGCGCGTACCCGACAGATTTAGCTGAGTGGCTACGCCGGAGTTGCGTTTGAAGGCGACCCGCGCCACCTTTAGAAAGCGCATATAGGTCTTCTTTGCAGCTTCCCAGGCTTCATTTACAACAGTCGTTGCTGAGATCTGACCGCCTGCTTCGTTTTGCTGCGTGAGCTGAGCAGCAGCGGCGGTTTTGTAGAGCTGCTTGCCCTGCTGGATTTTTGCCTTGGTGTAGCCAAAGTCAGCGAGGTATTCGAGGATTTTGGGATTGTTTAAGGCATTGTCGATGGCTAGCTGAGCTTGGCTGAGCAATGTGTTGATGCTGCGATCAATTGGCATGAATAGAGTCCTGATGGTGTTGCGATCGCCCTGAGCGTTCCCACTGTCTGCAAAGAAGTACAAAAATGAAGCGGAATTGATGCAGAGCGCGACTGATAAAGTGCAGTTGATGACTGGGGCTTTGCAGAGCGCGCCTGATAAAGTGCAGTTGATGACTGAGTGTTTGCAGAGTGCGACTGATAAAGTGCAGTTGATGACTGAATAATTGCAGAGTGCGACTGGGTGATTGCGAGGGATGACTGAAGAGTTGCAGAGGGAAGTGGACTGGCTGGGGGGCGATCGCACCTCTACCATCCCAGTCATTTTGCTAACGACCTGCAATAATCATCAGTAGAAGTCGGTTTTGAGCTTGGTTTACAAATCATGGTACAGACGCCCGTAAGAGCCCTTACCCTCGAAGAATTCTTGCAGCAGCCTGAGACGAAGCCCGCTAGCGAGTATATCGACGGTCAAGTTGTTCAAAAAGATATGCCTAAAGCAGATCATGGAATTGTACAGGCAGAGCTGGTAACGGCTATGAACAATGCATTGAAACCAGGTAAGCAAGGACGACCTATCTCAGAATTGCGGTGTACGTTTGGAGATCGCTCTATTGTTCCTGATATTACTGTGTTGCCGTGGTCTTCTATTCCTAGACATGAAAATGGTAAAGCAGCGGGTGAGCTGAGTATCGCTCCACCCTGGATAATTGAAATTCTATCGGCAGAACAAAGCCAAACGAAGGTTTTCAAAAAGATTCAGCATGCGCTTGAGCATGGCACACAGTTAGGTTGGCTAATTGACCCTGCAGAGGACTGTGTTTTGGTGTATACGCCCGATTTGCGAACAGTGCTGTATGAAGCGGCTGACACGCAGTTGCCCGTGCCAGAATTTGCAGCAGCGTTTCAGCTAACGGTGGGTGAATTAGTAGCTTGGCTGTATGAGTAAACAAAACCAATGAAAAGACTTAAAGAAAAGTGAATCGCTGCATAAGACTTCTAGTCGAACCACCTACGCACACAATTTTTGTTGGTTACGCGGCTGCATTCGTAGACACAAACCATGAAGAAAGAATAGCGCCACATAGAATTCCTAGAATACATGCTGCGTTTAGAACAACGAATCGCATAGCCTTAGAGTCATAAAAGTCTGACAGCGATTGGATAACGAACTTCAGACTTCTGACCAGTAACAATATTTGCAACAGACTGAGAACAACAATTGAAACCTGCATGCCAGCGTCGAGGCGTTCAATGTACACTCCAGCCATGAGTCCAGATAGAGCAATTACGCTTCCTCCACTTCCAGCCCAGTCAGCGTCCGCACGGTAAGCATCCCTAGCAGCCCAAGCCCCAGCCCAAGCCAAAGCTCAAGCCAAAGCCAAAGCCCAAGCCAAAGCCAAAGCCCAAGCCCTAAGCCCCCCCAGGGCTGTAGATAGAAGCCCAGCAAAAACTAGAGCCCATGCCTCAGTAGCGGTACTGGGCGAGTGACCAAACAACCACATGTAGGCACCCGTAGGTATATTGCCAAGTGCAAACCAGCTTACAGGACGCCAGGGAAAAGATACTTTCCGTTCTCTGGCTGTCCCTAAACTCTTTCGAGGGATCTTGTCGCTAGCAGGCCGTTCATTTTTCTTTTGATGAGTTGGCTTTCTTGAAACACCAACAGATCTTTTTTGCTGTGGAGAGTCTCGATTATCTGTTGTAGGCGTCTGAACTGTAGGCGTCTGAACTGTAGGCGTCTGAACCGGGACTCGTACCGTAGGCTGAACTGTTGGAGCATACAGCAATTTTTCAAACCCTTGTATGTCTGCCGGTCGATCTTGTGCTTCTAGCGCCATCCCTTTCAAAATCGCTTTGCGTAGCCACTGACTCAGGGTAGAGTCAGAGATCGATGGAAATGCCAGCTTATCGCCCTACGTTTCAATCACCTTTCTACATCCTACAGCGCTCAAACTAGCTCCATATCCAGATCAGAAAATCTGGCCTACTGGGCTTACCCAAACAGGCGGCTTGTGCTGTAAAGTCACAAATCATCGCGCTGTTTTGCTGTATACGCCATGTCATTTATCCGCCACTGGAAAAAGTTTTTTGCCCTTGCCCTCGTCGGCCTGCTCTCAAGCTGGCTGATTAGCTGCGGCAGCGGTGCCGATACCGCCGCCGATGGCTCAGGTGCCGATAGCTCCAGCACCGCTGAGGTCGAATTCTGGACCATGCAGCTCTCTCCCGACTTCGACGACTACTTCAACACCCTCATCGCCAACTTTGAAGCCGAAAACCCAGATATCACCGTCCGCTGGCAAGACGTGCCTTGGGGCGACATGGAAACCAAAATTCTCGCTGCCGTCTCAGCCGGTAATGCGCCCGACGTGGTGAACCTAAACCCCAACTTTGCCTCACAGCTCGCCACCAGAGGCGCATGGCTAACGCTCGATGACAAGCTTTCAGAAGCCGAGCAGGCCGTTTATCTGCCAAAAATTTGGGAAGCCACTCAAATCGACGGCGAAAGCTTTGGCTTTCCCTGGTATCTCACAACCCGTGTCACGCTCTATAACAGCGATATTTTGTCAGAAGCAGGCATCAGCGAGCCGCCCGCCACGTTCGAGGAACTCGCTGAGGTCGCTAAGCAGGTTAAAGAAAAGACGGGCAAGTACGCGTTCTTTATCAGCTTTGTGCCAGATGACGCGGCTGACGTGCTGCAATCTTTTGTACAGATGGGCGTGCCGCTAGTAGATGACGAGGGCAACGCCGCGTTTAATACGCCCGAAGGAAAAGCCGTCTTTCAGTATTGGACCGACTTGTATCAGCAAGATCTGCTGCCCAAAGAGGTACTGACCCAGGGCCATGCGCAGGCGATTCAGCTTTATCAGTCGGGTGAGGTGGCGATTTTGGCCTCGGGCGCAGAAAAGCTAGATACCATTGCCACCAATGCGCCTGAAGTCTCGGCTGCGACAAAGGTTTCGCCGCAAATCAGTGGCAGCACAGGCAAAAAGAATGTAGCGGCGATGGATCTGGTGATTCCTAGCGCGACCGATGTGGAAGCGGCAGCGTTGAAGTTTGCCCTGTATGTAACCAATGACGCTAATCAGCTCGCGTTTGCGAAAGATGCGAACGTGCTGCCTTCTACCGTAGGGGCGATGGAAGATAGCTACTTTACAGACGTTTCGGCCTCGGCCACGCCGGTAGAGATCGCCCGCTCGGTCAGCGCTAGTCAGCTTGGCGATGCGGCTGTGCTGATTCCTGCGATGGAAGATGTGAAGGATCTACAGAAGATTGTCTATGACAATTTGCAGGCGGCGATGTTGGAAGATAAGACGGTTGACGAGGCGGTGGCAGATGCCGCTGATGAGTGGAATAACCGTTAGAGATGCCTGGGCAGATGCTCAGATAAGGTGCTCAGGTAAAGGCGCTCAGGCCAGAAGTGCTTTAGGTAGAGGTGCTCAGATAAAGGTGCTCAGGTAAAGGTGATGGGCCAAGCGTCAATAGCTCCCCAGTGAGCCCTGACGCTTGGCCTTGCCTTCTGCCCAGTGAAAGAGGAGCGTGCCGACAGCGAAGTAGACCAGGCCGTTGACAAGTGCGATCGCCCATCCGCGCCAGTCCAACGGCTGCTCTCTAGCCATCAAATCTCGCAATAGCCCCGTACTGGGCAAAATCGGCATCACGTTTGCAATTAGGCGCGCTGGCCCGGTCCAATTTTCGGTAGGTGCGGCCAGCAAAAAGAACAGAAAAAACTGAAATAAGCTGAGTAGCTGCTGCACATTTTTGAGTACAAGCGCTAGCGAGCCGATAAAAAAAGCGAGGCCGTAGGCCCCTAGCAGCAAGGTTGCAAGGGGTAACAACAGTATTGGTGGAAAGGCAATTTGGCTGCCGCTGATAGTCATGATGATGAGCAAGACAACCAGCGTTAGTAAACTGCGCAGCGTTAGGCTTGCGATCGCTCTGGCAAAAAACACCCGTGGCGCTCCAAACGGAGAGAGAAAAAGCTGCTCTAGCGTGCCGGTTCTGGCCTCCATTTGCAAATTAGTGGCAATGTCGTTAACGATATAGAGCACCAAAGACCAAATCACATAGCCAATAACCACCGTATCTAGCCGGTCGCCAAAGGCAATATCGGGGCCTGCCATGTACTGCGTGCCCAAAAAAATGCCATAAAATACAGCGGTCAAAATGACCACGCCGCCAATCACCTCAGACGGATAGCGGAGGGTTTGAATCCAGGTACGCTTGAATTCGCCAATAAATAGATCAATCATCAGGTGCGCACTAGCTGTAAAAACACATCGGTCAAATCCATCCGGTCTTGGCGAACTTCTAGCAGCGGTAACGGCTCTAGAATATGCAGAATTTTGTACAAAGTGGCCGAGGCCACCGCCGCTGAACTACTTTCACCACTGGCACTCTCACTATTGGCACTCTCACTATTGGCACTCTCACCATTGGCCTCACTGATTTCACCGGCTGGAAAATAACGAATGTGATGCTCACTTTCTAGCGTTGCCCCTAGCGATAGAATGGCGGCTGTTTGAGTTTGATCTAAAGCGCCTTCAAACTGAATATGGTAGGCCGTGCCTTTTGAAAACTGTTTGATTAGTGCCTGCGTTGGCTGCTCGGTGACGATTTGGCCCGCCCGAATAATGGCGACCCGGTCTGAAAGCTCTTCGGCCACGTTGAGCTGATGGGTCGTCAGCAAAATGGCACAGCCAGAGGCGGCGATCTGACGGACGAGCGCTTTGACAGTTTCGCCTGCTTCGACGTCTAGTCCTAGCGTGGGTTCATCAAGTAGCAGCAGCTGGGGCTGATGAATCAGGGCAACCGCGATCGCAATTTTTTGCTGCATTCCTCGCGATAGCTTCTGCACCGGAACTTTCCGTTTATCTGTTAGGCCAAACGCCTCTAACAGTGCTTCTCCTTTGGCTTTTGCAACCTGCCGGTTCATCTGCCGAAGCGTGCCAAAGTACTCCAAATTTTCGAGGGCTGTCAGCCGCCAGTACAGGTTGCGGTTTCCTTCTAGCACCGCGCCTACACCGCGCAGCGCCTGTGGATCTCGATGCGGATCTCTCCCGGCAATTTTCACCCAGCCCGCATCCGGACGGATCAGCCCGGCAATCATTTTGATGGTGGTTGTTTTGCCTGCCCCGTTGGGCCCCAAAAACGCCAGCACCTCACCCGGCGAAATTTTTAACGAAACGCCGCGCACAGCTTCAAAACGAGTTTTCTTGCTGCCATAGCTTTTGCGCAAATCTACAGATTCTAAAGCGGGTGAGAAGGACGACTGGGGCAATAGCTCAGACAAAGACTTATCAGTAAAACTTATTAATTAGACACTTATGCTAGCGCGTTTGATCGTCCGCTAGACGCTCAATGACTGCAAAACAGCCGCTAGATAGCCGCTTATTCACTGTTGCACTTTATACACAAGCTATGCACAAATTATGCACAAAGACGGATCTCTAAACATTATAAAAAATTAATTATCTGTTAACATTAGTTCACAATCTTCAAATAGTTGAAACATAAAAACCGACATAAAACGCAGCCTGAGCTGACAACTTGAGATCTATTACCCGTCCTTATGACCTCTTTCGATTCTACCGATTTTTCCGCCATCTATACTGCTGAAACCCTATCCGACACGCTAGGTCTGCAAGACCCTGGCGGGCTGCTGAGGCTTCACCTCAGGCAAAAAGCCAATAGCCTACCCAGCATCTGCTTTTCGGAAATAGATCAGGCGTTTCTGATTTGGGGCGTTGTAACGCTGATCATTTTCACCCTGCCTCAGTTTTCAACGCTGAGCTGGGCAACTCAGGCCATGTTAGACGCGGCGCTGACTGGCTCAGGAATTGCGACTACCTCTGGACTAACTTGGAAACTGGCGACGACAGCAAAGCTGCGCTGGGTGATTTTTCTGTGGGCAGGTTTGATGAGTGCGGGCGTGTTGGTAACGAGCTCCGGTATTTTTTACGGATCTAGTCTCATATTGTCTAATTTGTGTGGGCTGTGGCTGGGTCTGTGTGCGACTGGCTACGGGGCGATGGCTATTGGTATGCGATCGCGTTGTTTTAGCGCCGCTGCCATTGTGCACGGGCTAGCGGTTGCAGGCATGAGCTATCACCACGGCTGGCAGTTTCTGCATGGCTGGCAGTTTCTCAGCAGCGGGCTGGTCATGGCGCTAACGCTCTTTTTCTTCTCGGTGGTGCCGTGGGACATGCAGGCACCTGAGAGTGACATTCCCTGCTAATGCTTGCTGTCTACGGTTTTCTGTCTACGGTTTTCTGTCTACGGTTTTCTGTCTACGGTTTTCGTGCTGCTCGCTGTTTACTACTTGCTGCCTGCTAATGTGGTTTTGGCGTGCCCGAGCGCTGATAAAAGTCACCGCTCGCTAGCATCTGATCGATCTGCTCTACGGTTAGCGGACGGCTAAACCAGTAGCCCTGTGCGTAGTCGCAGCCCATCTCATTTAGCACCTCCATCTGCTCAGGTTTTTCAATGCCTTCGGCTAGCACTTTGAAGTTTAGTCCTTTAGCAAGGGCGATGATGGTGGATGCGATCGCCGCATCGCTGGGGCTATCGACTAGATCTTTCACAAAAGAACGGTCGATTTTGATGGTGTCTAACGGAAAGTGCTTCAGCACGCTAAGCGAAGAATAGCCCGTGCCAAAGTCATCCATCGCAATTTGAATGCCCGCCAAAGAGAATTTTCTAAGCGCGCCGATGGCAAAGCCCACATCTTGCATAGCTGCGCTTTCAGTAACTTCTAGCTCTAAGTATTTGGCATCAAATCCGGTAGATTGAAGAATTTCTACGACAGAACGGACCAGATTTGTTCGTGAAAACTGCTGGGGTGATAGGTTAACCGCTAGCCGGAGCGCTGGGAAACCCGCCTGATACCACTGGCAGTATTGAGTGCAAGCAGCCCGCAATACCCACTTGCCAATCGGTTCAATCAGGCCGGTTTCTTCGGCAATCATGATAAATCTGTTGGGCGGAATTAGTCCTAAGGTAGGATGCTGCCACCGAATCAACGCTTCCATCCCAATCCACTGCCCGCTGCGCAAATCAACCTGTGGCTGATAGCACAAAAATAGCTCGTGGTTATCTAGCGCTTTGCGCAGATCGTTTTCTAGGTTGAGCTGAGTGCGCGCATTGGCGTTGATTTCTTCAAAATAGACTTGATAGTTATTGCGGCCTCGCGCTTTGGCCTGATACATCGCCGCGTCGGCGTTGCGTAGCAGCGTTTGCCCGTCTAGGCCGTCGTAGGGCGCTAGGGCAATGCCAATGCTCGCCGTTACATAGAGATCTTCGCCCTGTACATGAAACGGAGCCGAGAGCCGGTTCAAAATGCGCTCTGAAATGCTGGTAATTTCTTCAGCCGATCGCAAATCACACAGCAGCAGCGTAAACTCATCGCCTCCCCAGCGGGCCACAACGTCATAGCCTCGAAGGCAGCCTTTCAGACGTTCTGCCACCTGTTTAAGCAGGCAGTCGCCCGCCGCATGACCGAGTGTGTCATTGATATTCTTGAACCGATCCAAATCTAGAAATGCAACGCCTAGCATCACATCCTTGCTAACTGAAATTGCAATCGACCGGGCTAAATGCTGATTGAACAGCAGTCGATCAGGCAGCTGTGTGAGCTGATCGCGAGCGCTACGGCTGCGAAAAAGACGCTCTACGCGCGATCGCAAAACCGCCAAAAAAATATGACTGCCCACTGTTTCTACACAGCGCACATCGTCGGGCGACCAGTCTTGTTGTTCAGCCGATGAACGCAGCAGCGCCAGCACCCCAACACAGTCTTTTTTTACGCACAGCGGCAGCAGCAGCAAATGATGACTATCTGTCGGTAAAGATAGCTTGCAAAGCTCATCTGGCCAATGCCCCGCCGCGTATGTAGCCGAGCCGGCTAGTCGAAAGTAGCCCTCTGCAACCATCTCAGCCAAGTGCGCTTGCAAGTCGCTCGCCTGATAGCTCCACAGCGTCTCAGCCAAAGAGGTCGCTGGAATCTTTAAATGAGACCACAGCGCACTGGCTATAGCCGAAGACGATAGCGATCCTTCTCCCCAGTGGTTGATTGGCGCAGACATCATGGGCTCTGACCAAAACAGCTGAGCCGTCTCGCAGCTCAGCATCTCACCGACCACCGCTAGCACCTGAGGCCAGATCTGAGGCGTATCAGTCGGGCACTGAAGCAAACAGCCCACTCGATCAATTAAAATTTCTGAAAAAGAGCTTTGGAGAGAGTCGGAGATCTGATCTGTAGACGCGTGATTAATGGGGACGGCGCTACCTTCGTGTGCCGTCTGTACCAGTCGGGAATAAGTCACCTGAAATCGATCCTATTGAGAATAAGACGACAAATAAAAATAAATTTGATAGTGCTCTCAATGTTCCCGAAAACAGACGTTTACATAGGTCAAAACAAGATTTTTAAAGGTCTTGCTCTAGCTCTCTTTCATTGGCGCTAGCAGCCACAGCCCTCTGAGCCCAGTCATAGGCTTTATCTTCTTTCAGAATGTGCTTTCTGGCTAAAGCGGCTAGGTGATTCAATCCTCGATGCTAAGCTCAACATCCGACCAAAGATTTTTTTCTAAAAGACGGGTTCGCTCGTCCACAGAAGCCTCGCTTGAACCAGATGCTATTTGCTCAGGCGATCGCAAGATATAACGCTCTCCATCAAAGACTAAAACAGGCCGTTGACCGTCTGTCTGTCCAACAGTCTGTATGCCTGCGCCTGTGTGCCGGTTCAGGTAGTTCTCTAACTGGGAGTTGCTCGACCGTTCGCCCTTTTCTGGGGTCGTGCTGGCCTCGGCTGCGGATTCTAACGGCAGTGCTAGCGGCCTCAAGGCGCTCGCTACTTCAGAGTGTTGCTCCAAAGACTGTGTAGACGAGACCAGCGATCCCAAGCCATTGATCAAGTTACGAATTTGCTCACGAACAGCCGGATCGCCTGTGATTTCATCTACATCGGCCATTACCTTTTGCGCGCTCATAAGCGCATCGCGGGCAGATTCTAAGGTCTGCTGGAGCAATACCAAGTTGGTAGGCGTATTGAGAGAAGCCGTAATTACCTGCAAATCTTCAGACGCTGCTGAGGCATTGGCAACCAGTGTCTCTAGGTTGCCAATTAGCTCGCCGCGTTCAAGCGTTGGCGTCAAGGAATTCGTGGCATTCCTTAGCTGTACGCTCGCGGCCTGGACGTTGCTTAGCGTATCGATTAATACGCCTCTATTCTCCCCAATCAACGTATTCAGCTCTGAAGCTGTCAGCGAAAATCCTTCGGCTGTCGAAGCAACCTGCGCCGCTGCTAGTGTCGCCGAATCGGTTGCCCGCAGCGCTGCGCTAGAGAGCGGAGCAATTTCGGCCTGTGCCTGCTGAGTTAGCAGCGTGGCCTGTTGGGCTAGCCTGCCAGCATTTTCAGACGTTGCGGTAACGGTTGCTAGGGTCTCTTTGAGCTGCGCTAATAGCTCTGGATCGGCAAACAGCTCAGTCAAGTCACTTGCCGATCGGAGCAGCGCTTCGTAACTCGGCCCGATCTCACCGGCTAGCCGGTCACCGTCGCATAAAATCATGCTGCTATCGCAGTCTCTACCCGTCGGTGAAAACTCAGCCGCCGCCGAAGAAAGCTCAGCTAGGGGCGAAATTTCGATTGACATCTCGCCAATCAGACCCGACTCTACCGTTTCTACGATGACCTCGCTGGGCATTCGCAGCTCTTTTTCGGTAATTTCCAAACCGACTTCTACTATGTTAGATCGCGCGTCAATAGAATTTACTCGCCCTACCGAGACGCCTCGGTACATTACTGGTGTCCCAATTTGCACACCCATAACGTCTTCAAACTCGGCGATTAGCTCATAGGGCCGGTTGGTCGGATTAAATCCTCGCAGCCACAGCACTAACCCGCCAAACAAACCGATCCCTAATAAGATCAGCAGTCCCACAGAACCTTCTCGAATTGTTCGTGCCCGCATGAGTTTTCTAAAGGTTGACGATAAAGATTCGGTCGTTTGGGTGGATCTAGCTGATAGATAAAGACGTGATGCCTTTAGGCTATAAAAGATGCCTCTAGGCTACGGATGTTAATAGCCGTTAACGCTATCCACCAGCATGAATCGGCCCTTTTACCTGAGCACTGAAAAACTGACGGACAAACGGATTGTCTGTGGTGTCAATTTCATTAACGCTACCCATCCACTGTACTTGCCCTGCGTGAAGGAAAATCACCCTATCGGCTGTTCTGCGAATGGTGCTCTCTTGGTGAGTGACAATCAAATAAGATTGACAGGATTGCCCTGAATGAATCTCTCTGATGAGATCTTCAATCACCGTTGAGGCAATCGGATCTAGACCTGCTGTCGGCTCATCGTACAGCAAAAGACCCGGTTGGTTGCTAGTGTCGTGGGGATTAGACATCACGGCTCTCGCAAAGCTCACTCGCTTACGCATGCCGCCGGACAGCTCGGCTGGGTATCTGTCTGCAACGTCTGGCAGCCCGACGACGGTCAGGGCCCGTACGACCAGATCTCGAATTTCGCGCGATGAGAGGCGAGAATGCTGGTAGAGCAGAAATCCGACATTTTCGGAGACGGTTAGAGAATCAAACAGCGCTGCCTGTTGAAAAACCATGCCAACGCTAATCGGATCGGATGCATCTTCTATCAGCCCAGTTCGCTTTTGTCCGCCTATCCAAATTTCACCAGCATCCGGTGCTAGCAGCCCGGCAATAATTCGTAAAATGGTCGACTTGCCGGTACCTGAGGGGCCAATAATGGCGATCGCCTCACCCGTTTCAACTCTCAAGTCGATGTCTTTTAGCACGGTATTTTGGCCAAACTGCTTAGAGATGCCCCTGAGCAGTACCAGTGGCGCTGAATGGTTGTCTGAGCGGCTGTGTGGATCTTCAGGCGGCATAGCGGGTGGGACTGGCGGTGGTATTGAAGACGTAGAGTTGACCATAAGTGGTAGCAAGTCATTAGGGATATATTAACTTCCCCTAATCTAATCAGTCCTAATTATGATCGAGAAGCTGTAGGCTACCCTTTTTGCTGTATAACCCTAGTGCAGTATGATCCCGCCAGATCGCTGGCCAGTCTTCCTGTCAATCTTCTGGCCAGCCCCTTGTCCTTACTATGCGACCAACTCGTAACAAGCTATATATCAAGCCTCGGCGATGGATGAGGTGGCTACGGCCTGGGCTGTTTGTTAAGCGCTGGCTGTTTTTGAGTACGGTAGGCATCGTGTCGGTGGGCCTTGGCATCATGGTCTGGCTGAAGCTGACGCCTGTGTTCTATACGGTCAAGTTTGTTGGCAATTTGCTTAATTTGATTACGCAGCTAGTGCCGAACTATATCAGCGGTCCACTGGCTGTAATGGGCGGCCTGCTGCTGCTGGTATGGGGCCAGACGCGAACGCTTGGCACCATTGTGGAGGTGCTGCTGCCAGCGAATGGGGAGGATAATTTGTGGGATGCGATCGCAACCCACCGGCGGCTAAACCGGGGCCCTCGCATTGTGGTGATTGGCGGTGGCACCGGGCTCTCTACGCTGCTGCGCGGGCTTAAGCACTATAGCGGTAACATTACGGCCATTGTGACGGTGGCTGATGACGGCGGCTCATCGGGGCGACTGCGCCGAGAAATGGGCGGCATTCCACCAGGAGATATTCGCAACTGTTTGACTGCGCTGGCTGACGAGGAAAAGCTGCTGACGGAGCTATTTCAGTATCGCTTTGAGTCGGGTACGGGGCTTAGTGGCCATAGCTTTGGCAATTTGTTTTTGTCGGCGATGAATGAAATTACGGGAGACTGGGAACAGGCGATCGCCGCGAGTTCTCAGGTGCTGGCGATTCGCGGGCGTGTCTTACCTTCTACGCTCAGCGATGTCAGCCTGTGGGCCACTCTCACCGATGGGCGACAGATCAAGGGCGAATCGAACATTACCAAAGCGCGGGGAAACATTCATGAAATTGGCTGCTTTCCTGCTGCCCCACCGGCTCTGCCCCAGGCGCTAGAGGCTATTAATGAAGCTGACTACATTATTATGGGCCCCGGCAGCTTGTACACCAGCATCATTCCCAACCTGCTAGTACCAGAAATTGTAGATGCGATCGCAGCGCGCCATATTCCGCGCATCTACATTTGCAACATTATGAGTGAACCTGGAGAAACCCAGGGCTATACGGTCTCTAAGCATATCGAAGCGATTGATAGAGCCTGTGGCAAGTACTTATTTGACGCCGTGCTGGTGCAAAAGCGAGTGCCCTCTGAAGAGGCGATCGCCCGCTACCTAAAAGAAGGTGCAGCCCCAGTGATCCTAGATCGCGCCGCCGTCATCGACTCGGGACGGCGAATTATTATCGCCAATGTGATGAGTGAAAGCAATACTACCGTGCGTCACGATTCCAAACGGCTGGCAAAAGTCTTAGTGCGATGGTACGAACGCACAAGGGGAGTCTGGTAGTAGCTAGCAAGTGTTTAGCAGCCTTTAAAGGATCAGCCAGAAAGGCCCTCCAGAAAGATCCTTTAACAAAGATTTCTAAGAGCGCTCTAGAAACTTTCGATTTACCCAGCTAAACAGGCCGCTTGCCAGCGCACCCGCCATCAAAATACCGATTGAAGGCATAATCAGCGGATCCCAAAGGCTATACCAAAGGTCAAATCCCAAATTTACATTGGCTGAGCGACCAATTAGCGCCACCGCAAACCAAAAGAAGCTAAACAAGACAAAAAATAGATTGAACATCAGCAGCTTATTCAATCCATCGAAAAACTGGTCTTTCATAACTTCTGTATAAACATATCTTTGATCACCATAGCTCTACTGCTATGGCAGTAGTCAATTTTGAAAACCAATTTCGAAAACCAATTTTGAAAACCGATTTTGAAAACCATCTTCAAAACCGGGGCTCACCACTTGTTATTAAATCACGCCAATCTAGCTACACCACTAAAGGTAGCCTTTATTAAAAAGTGGCATTTACTAAAGGTGGCCGCTTCATCGGAGAAGCAGCCACACACAATTGGATATTCATGATGAATGTTAGGCCTTTTACAACAAAAGGCCTAGGGAAAAGCTATACAGCTTTCGCGCCGTCGATTTCAGCTGCCAATAAGTTATCGGGATCAACATAGTGGCAAACGGCATCATCAACACAAATTAGGGCCCAACCGGACTTGTCAATTTCCACAAAGGTGTAGTCTGCGTCTTGCACAAAAAATCCTTTATGGTTACGCGTTTCTGGCTTAATCGCGACTGTCTTAAGGTTCATAATAAGCGACTCCTAAAAATAGATAAGGTGGTAGATGCGAGGATTGAAAGCTGCGAGTTAAGCAGGGCTTATCAACCAATTAACCTAAGCTTATCAGTCGAGGCGGGGATCAGGCGTTAAGTTATTTACACGAACTTTATATAGATCCTCCGGCGTAGAAAAGGCGGGCTTTTAGCCATCCTGAATAGCGCTCAAACCCTGATCATAAAAGGCATAAACAAAAATGGCGGGGATCGCCAGTAGGTGCGATCGCCGCCATTTTTTCTTTTGGATTAGTTACGATACTTGATGAACCATCGTAAAGCAAAGTTTGTGCTTGGTAGAAGCCAAAAGCCTTTCCAGCAAAGGGGATCAGTCTTCAAACAACCATTTTTGAATCCGCTTTACACTCTGCCAATCTGGCCTTCTTCTTAATCCTTCTTCAAAGTTCTCTTTAATTTCTGCCTTCAGCTCATCTACCGCGTACAGCATCTGAGAAACCATGTCTATTTGCTCACGCACCCCGCTTTTGCCGGTTTCTAACATGGCAATTGCTAAGTTGGTTCGTGCCTGTGGGTCTTTGGGCATCAGCTTAACGGCTCTCTGGGCCGCTTTGTAAGCCGCGTTAGGCTTGTCAGCTAGCAGGTAGAGCCAAGACAAGCAGGTTTGAGCTGCGCTGTTTCTAGGCGCTTTTGTACAGATGTCTTTGAAGATAGGCAATAGCACGTCAGCCGATTCGCCCGCTTTATAGCGAGCGATGCCGTCTTCAAATTGAGTTTCTAGGGTTTGCATAGCGGTCGAGATATAAGATGCCGAAAGATAAGGTTGGGCGTAGATGGCCTGCGCAAAAAGTGCAGCCGGTCAAACTTTTACACGCTGGCTACCAGTGCCAGGTGCCGGTTGGCCTGCCATGTGTCAGATAGCTGTGTATCAGATGGCTGTGTATCAGATGGCTGTGTATCAGATGGTTATGCACCAAGTGACTATGTGCCAAATGATTTGCCGCAGCCGCAGGTTTGGTTGGCGTTGGGGTTAGTAAACTGAAAGCCGCCGCCAATGAGCGCGTCGCTATAGTCGAGCATGAGACCGTATAGGTACAGCAGGCTTTTGCGATCGCACACCACTTTAAAGCCATCGTAATCGTACACTTCATCGTGCTCGCCGATATTACCAGGCTCTTCAAAGTCCATCATGTAAGACATCCCAGAGCAGCCGCCTTGACGAACACCCACGCGCAGACATAAATCGCCTTCTTGCTTATCGCGCAGTGCTGTTACATGAGCGAGCGCCGCTTCAGACATTAAAATGCCGCGATCGCTTCCAGCCGTAGGAGCAGCTGTAGAAACGGTCAAACCCTCGGGGGCTGCCGTGTTTTGATCAGTAGCAGGGATTGTTTGTGTCATAGGAAATTAGGTAAAGGAAAAATCAGGTAAAGGAATGGAGGGGCTTGAGTTGAAAAGTTTTCAAGTAAGTGGCTAGCTCTTAGTTTAACGCATCCGTTTAAGCGGATTTGATGCAGTGGACTAGATGAGGAATTGAATTAGGACAGGCTCACTAAAAAGCCTTCGGATAGCCTTTAATATTGATTGATTGCTCAGAGCGATCTAGATCCAACTGATCTATTTAGAACGATGGCTACTTAGACCTATGGTGGATAGGTCTAGTACAAATGGCCAAACTCGATACTATTGATAAGCTTAGATAGATTTAGCGTGTCTAGAACTAAGCTGAGCATCCTACGACCTCTATCGTTTTTTACTTTTACAGCCTCTATAGCTTCTCTATGACTAAAACTAGCTAAGACTAAAAATAGCTAAAAACCTTATAGCTAAAACCTTGATAGTTAAAAACCTTGCATCTACGACTGACTCACAGTCGCTAACTTACAGTCGTTGTTCCTGATCCCCTGACCTCATGCATCAACTGAGCCCATTTACCTGCCGCCGCCTGAGCCAACTGCCTCGGCTTACGAGCGTTTGGGAGTGCGATCGCCGCCCGCTGCCCCCCACAAGCAAAGTGCTAGATGATAAAGCTTCGGCTGACGGCGACTGTATTCTTTGGGTAGACAGTCTGCAAGGGGTGGTCAGAGGGCTTAGTGTTGTGCCCAGAGAGACAGGCCACGAGGCCATTGTTAGAACGCTTTTGCAGGCAATTGAAGCCCCGCAAGGCCGGGTGCCGCCTGCGAGGCCCAGAAAGGTCGTTGTGCGCGATCGCGAGATTCAATTCTTTTTGCGTGGCGCACTGCAGGCGCTCGATATTCCGGTCGAATACGCGCCTGAGCTGCCCATTATTGATGAGGTCTTTGAAAAGCTTCAGTCTCCAGAAGCCCCGGAGGCTAAGCTGCCCGAGACCTGTGAAGATATTTTGTTAGAAAAAGCAGCCATGCTCTGGCGAGATGCGCCTTGGAAGTCTTTAAGCGAGCAGGAGATTTTGGCGATAGAGCTAAACCACTGGGACATTGAGACCCTTTATCTATCTGTTTTGGGGCTAGCGGGGATGGAGTACGGCCTGCTGTTTTACCGAGATCTCGATTCGCTAGAGCAGTTTCGCTACAAGCTGCTGCATAGTGAGGAGTTTTCTGAAGGAATGCAGCAGGCTTTCTTAGAGCAAAACTGTCTATTTATTAACTTCAACCCGGCGAAAGATGTGATTCCTTTGCCGGTATTTAAGTCGGGCGAGCGGGGCGCGGCGGCAAGACAAGAAATGGTGAGCTACGAGTTTGGTAGTCTGCATCCATTAGAAGGTTTGCGATCGCAGCTCGCTGAAGAAGAAGCCGCCAGCCTAATCGTGACGTTAGAAGCGCTGCACCGCTTTTTCAAAAAGCACGACATCAGCCTCGAAAATTTTGCGTTGACACCGGTTACCAGCCGCTTTCGCATTCCTAGCCCGATCGTAAACCCACAGGGCGATGCGGGCAGTATCACCGTCAAAGTCTCTACGCTGCCCGAGGTATCTGCCGCGTTTTTAGACGAAACCCTTGGCAGCAACAGTCACCTGCCTAAAGCGTTGATTTCTGGCTCAGATATTGGCTCAGATATTGGCTCAGAGATGAGCCTAGAGATCGGCCCAGAAATGGGGGACGGGGCGATCGTCGATGACAGCATTCCAGAAGGCTCCTTGATTATGCTCGGTAGCCACAAAGAAAAAGACATCGAACCCCTGCGCAACCATCGCCGCGTTTACTATCAAAGCGCGCTCGTAGACTCAGTAGGAGACTCGGTCAAAACTTCAGCAAAAACCTCAGCAGCCACTCCTCTAAAGGGGCCTGCAAAGGAAAAAACGCCCAGCAAATCTCCAGGCAAAAGAAAATGGCCCATCCTCACCATTCAAACCACTCGCCCCAAAGCCAAGGCGCTGCTTGAGCAGCTAAAAGAAGAAGGGGGCATTCGTGCTATTTGCTTTAATCCAGGCAGCGATCCGATCAGTGGCCAAGTTTTTCAGGTGGGCCTTATCCAAACAGCGCAAGGCTACCTGCATTTATTCAACGAATATGAAATCAGTGACCCTACCGACAGCCAGGCTGTAGAAAAGTGGGCCGTCAATAGCGCGGATAACGATGGCTGCTGTGGCTGCATCATTGCGGCAGGAGCCACTGGTTCTAAACGAGGCAGGCCGACGCTCAGAGAGGTGGTCGCGTTTTTTGAGGTTCACAGCAAGCTACCCGAAGAAATTGGGCTGACGCCGCTGGTGATGAGCTACGCGTCGGACTGGTAGTCGAAGTGGTCGTTTAAAGGGTCGTTTAAAAAGGATCGTTCAGAGAAGTTGAAAGACGTCGCGTAGCATTTTCATGACATTTTCCACGGCATTTCCTACAGCATTGCTCACAGTACTTCCCCTAGCGGCAGTTCACATCGTCGTGGTGCTTAATTGTCTGCTAGCGGGTGTTATATTGGCGCTGGCTTATGGTCTGTGGGGCTACAAGCGGCAATTACAGCGGTTGAGCGCTCAGCTGTATGTGATGGCGCAAACAGGCGGGCTAGGGTCTAAGCAGCTAGGCTACGCACTGACACTCAGGCGGGTTCAGCTAGCCGCTACCCGGCTAGAGATGGCCCGGTGGCAGCAGCGATCGCGGCAGGTTTCTCAAGTCGTGGGGCTAGTTCGACTGGTGCAGACGGTGCTGCTGTACCGGGCTCGCAGGCGCAAAGGGTGAAAGGTAGAGGCTAAAGCGTAAAAATTGAGGATTGAAAGCTAGGCTAGGCCAGTTGAGAGTAGGCTAAGAGAAAGGCTTTCGAGCGCAGAAATTTGAGCATAGAGCTTTGAGTGTAGAGCTTTGAGTATATAGGGGCGATAAGCAGGAAAGAGCTATGGCAGATAACAAGTCAGATGGACTTTTGGGGGGCATGATTATTGGCGCAGCGCTAGGTGCGATCGCTGGTATCTTGGTCGCACCGCGTACGGGCAAAGAAACCCGGCACATTATCAAAAAATCAGCTCATGCCCTGCCAGAACTCGCAGAAGATTTGGCAACGAGCATCCAGTTTCAGGCCGATCGCCTTTCCGACACCAGTCTAGCTAACTGGGATCAAACGCTAGGTCGGCTGCGAGAAGCTATCATTGCAGGCAGATCTGCCAGTCGCCAAGAGTGGGATCGCCAGTCGAGCGCTGAGGAAGAAGATCTGCTTGTTCGCAGTGAAGTCGAAAATATGTCAGGCATCGAATAAAGCCGACCGCCCCAAATCCGAAGTCCAGAATCCGAACGCCTGGAATCCAAACGCCTAGAATCCGAACGCCCAGAAGCCATTCCAAAAATAGCGCCTCAATTACCGTGAACAATCCTTTCTTCTGGCTCGGTCTTTCCCTTTTGCTGGTAGCGATTAGCTTGATGGCACTGCTGCTGGTGGCCATTTTCACCCTGCAGGAACTTGCTAGGGCCGCCAGAAGTGCTGAAAAACTTTTAGACACGCTCAACCGTGAAATTCCCCCCACGCTTAGAGACATTAGGGTCACTGGCAAAGAGCTATCTGGTCTGAGTGACGAAGTGACCGGCAGTGTCCAGAGCGCTCGCAGCGTCGTGCAGCAGGTTGATCAGGGGCTAATCGGCGCAAAAATCCAGGCGAAAAAAGCACATATCACTACCCGCAGCGTATTAGCTGGCGCGTCTGCGGCCTTGCAAGTACTGGCGGGCAATCCTCGCCGTCGCCGCCGTCCACCGACCCGCCGCCCACCGGTTTCGCCGCTGAACCCGCCGCCTGCTGGCCCGCCGTCTGCTGGCCCGCCGTCTGCTCAACCACTGCCGCCTGCCCACTCACCAAATCCAGACTCAAAGCTAGACCCAAAGTTAGACTCAAAACAAGCGTCTAAACAAGAGACAAATTGAGCCGAAACAACTTTTCCCGATAGCTTCCGGTATCTTAAATGCGCCAGGTATCTTAAAATTAAGTAAACAACTGTAAAGATAGGCGTCATGGCCTTCGGCTTGAACTAATGAGAATCTGCTTCAGCACTACATCCCGGCAAATCACTCAACGCCTCACAACTATCTGGAGCCAGCAGACCGTGACCCGATTTATGAGAAGTTTAGCCACCTGCGTGGCGCTCTGCCTTGTCTGCTTTTTAGCTTGGTCACCAGCGCTACCGGCTCAGGCTGTCAATAACCCTGAGCTGCTACCAGATGAACCCACGGTGGTGATTGACCTAGCGCGAATTTTGAACGATGCGCAAGAAGAATATCTCAACACTCAGCTGTCGCAGGTTGAAGCCGAAACCGGCTGTAAGCTAAGAGTGCTTACCCAGTTCGACCAAACGCCGGGGCGTGCAGTAAAAGATTTTTGGGACCTCAATGACAAGAGCATCATGATGGTGGCCGATCCTAGAGGCGGTAATCTGCTGAACTTTAGCGTAGGCGACCAGCTATATCCGCTGCTGCCTCGAACCTTTTGGATTGAGCTGCAAACTCGCTTTGGCAACCAGTTTTATGTCCGTGATAACGGTGAGGACGGCGCTGTTCTGGGGGCAATCAATGCGCTAGAGACCTGTTTAGAGCGGGGCGGCTGCTCAGTAGTGCCCGGTTTACCCCGAGAGCAATGGATTTTGACACTGGTAACCTCTATCTTGGGCGGCGTGATCTGCGGATTTGCAGCGCAACCTAGACGCGAGGGCGATGGGATTGCCTGGCAGTGGGCGCTTTTGTTTTCACCACTGTGGGGCATTTTGTTTATCGCCTTTGGCTTGGGCCCGGTTGTTACTCGCACGCCTGAGCTGCTGCCGGTTATTCGCAATGTCTCGGGCTTTTTAATCGGGCTAATTGTGGCCTTTTTGACGCCTGTGTTTGGGGCTCCGCCGCCAGCCGAAGACTAAAGCGCCAGCCGAAGATTGGAGCGCTAGCTGAAGACTAAAGCGCCTGCCAAAGGCCAAGCCTAGCGGCTGACAATGCCAGACCACTGAACTTTTTTCTCTTGGGTGCGCCGATATGAGAAGAAATTATCAGGATCTTGATAGGTGCAGTGGGGCGCGATCGCAATTTGAGCTGACGCCAACCCCATTTGCTCAAGCTGCATCTGATTAATTCGCCTTACATCCAAGCGCACCCGCTCCGCATGATCATCTGCTAGCAGCGGCGGTGACTCAACCGACATCAGATGATCAATCAGCGCTGTTTCAGACAGGTGACCAGCCACGCTAAGCCCTACCTCAGCTGCTACGTCTTTTCCAACCTGATACACTTGCCCGTCAATCGCGGGGCCCAAGGCTACTCTCAAGTTTTGAATTTCGCTGCCTGCGGCCACGAGCCTAGAGACCGTCGCGGGCAAAATCTTTTGAGCGGTTCCGCGCCAGCCCGCATGAACTGCTGCGACTTGTCCAGTTACCACGTCGCTAATTAGCGCAGGCGTACAGTCCGCAGAGCAAGCCCAGACAGACTGCTGAGGCCGATCGCTGATGACGCCATCGGCTAAAGGCAAAGGCGTGGGTGCTTTGTTGGCAAGCGGCGGGTGACTAGCTGCGATCGCGTTTTCACTTTCGCGAGCGTTCTCACTGGCAATCTCACCGGCAATCTGGCGGGCAACTTCATCAGCCATTAGCACATCGGCGCTGTGCACCTGCTTGACCCGGTAGACCTGAGCCGAGGGCGCAAGCACGCTGACCAAAGATTCTGGTGTCTGCGGGTAAAAATGGCTAGTAAAAAATCCGTGCGGCTGAGAAATTAGTGAGCAAACGAGATAGGGCCGATCCTTCCAAGTTTTCCAAGTCCAAAGGTTCATACAGGGTCAGTGACGAGCAAAGAGGGCAATTAATTACTTTTAGCCTACTGATTAACCTGCCGAGTTGGCTGCGATCGCGATAATCTTTTCGTAGACAATACCTTTCTCGCGTGGAGTTTATAGCCAGCATCTAGTCAACATCAACCCGATAGCCGGGAAAGCTGGTGTATTCGTATAGTGAAATCGCTTAGTATGATGAGTACGAGCGGTTGATGCGCTAATAGCAAACAACAGCAGTGATGTGAGGAACAAGAGTCATGGCTCAAAAATATGGACTTTGGGGTGCGATCGCTGGCATCTTTATCGCTGCTATTCTTGGCGTCAGAAGCGCTGCTAACTGGTTAAACGGCTCCGCTCCAGAATCTAATCCTGAAGCCGCTATTTCTGTGGATAGCGACAATAGCAATCTGCCAGGGGCTGACGCTCAAACTGCTGATGCTCAAACCGCCGATGCTCCGACTGGAGATACCACTCAAACCAATACTCGCTTTGCCGACCAGTCAGATACCCCGGAAGGCGAAACCGTGACCTTCTCACCGCTCGAAGAAGCCGGTACCTACATTCAGCGGCAAAAGAGCGTAGAGCTTGACTCTGTGGTAGCCTCAACCAGCGTAGACGCCGTTCCTATTGCTGATGCTGAGCCAGTTTCAGCGCAGCCAGATACCCAGATCGAACAGCCCGCTCCCGATGCTAGCAGCACTCAGCCTACGCCTGAACCTGCCGCGCCAGCTTCTGCGGTTCCAGCGCTCTGGTAGCCCACACATTGACGATCTATTCACACCACTATGGCTCAGGCTGACGTAATCATCGTAGGCGGTGGCATCATCGGCCTAGCCATTGCCCTTGAGCTACAGCAGCAGGGCACTCAGGTCACCGTTCTTAGCAAAGACTTCGCGGCTGCCGCTGGTCATGCGGCTGCCGGAATGCTTGCCCCCAATGCCGAGCAGCTAGCCAGCGGCCCGATGAGAGCTCTTTGCCAGCAAAGCCTTGGGCAATACCCTAGCTGGATTAGCAAATTAGAAGACCTGACCGGTATAGACAGCGGCTATTGGCCCTGCGGAATTCTTGCGCCCCGGCTGGATAATCCGGCAGAAAGCCAGCCAGCGCTAACCCTGACTGCTGCCGCCTTGCATAGCTATCAACCCGGCCTTAGCCCTAATATCGTTGGTGGCCATTTCTACCCCGAAGATGCCCAGGTAGACAATCGCGCTCTGATGCGGAGCCTGCGCGCCGCGGCGCAAGATGTCGGCATAGAGGTTCAAACGGGCGTCAGCGTTCAGGGCTTTATCCAAAAGCAAGGCCATGTTATCGGTTTGCGCACCACCGCTGGTGAAAAAACGGCTGACCACTATATTCTGGCAGCCGGTGCCTGGTCTGGTGAGCTATTGCCCGTTCCCGTTTTGCCCAAAAAAGGGCAAATGCTTTCACTCCGAGTGCCTGCTAGCTACGGCTACACTCAGCCCTTGCGCCGCGTCCTGTTTGGCCAGCAGGTTTATATTGTTCCTCGGCAAGACGGTCGTATCATTGTGGGCGCAACTGTAGAAGATGTTGGCTTTACGCCGCACAATACGGCTGCTGGCATCAGTCAAATTCTGAACGCGGCGATCGCACTCTATCCTCCCCTCGCTGACTTTTCTATCGAAGAGCAGTGGTGGGGATTTCGCCCCTCCACACCAGACGAGCTTCCTATCCTCGGCCCTAGCCCCTGCAAAAACCTGACGCTCGCCACTGGCCACTACCGCAACGGCGTCCTGCTTGCCCCCATCACCGCCAAACTCATTGCCCAGCATCTTCAAGGCATCTCTCCTCCTCTTGTCAATGCCTTTAGCTACAATCGCTTTTACCATCCTCCAATCGCTTCAGCCGCTCCAATTTCTCCGACTAGCCAGTCAGCTCTTTCCCCTAGCCCCCTGCCCCCCGCCGTCGTCCCCATGCAACTGCTCGAAACCTCTCCTGCCGCCGCTACCGATATCTTGACCATCGCTGGTAAATCTTTTCACTCCCGTCTTATGACCGGCACTGGCAAGTTTAATAGCCTAGATACTATGCGCCGCAGCTTTGCCGCTAGTGGCAGCGAAATTGTCACCGTTGCCGTTCGCCGCGTGCAGACCAACGCGCCAGGGCATGAAGGGCTAGCTGAAGCTATCGACTGGAGTAAGACATGGATGCTGCCCAACACCGCAGGCTGCAAAGATGCTGAAGAGGCCGTGCGTGTGGCCAGACTAGGCCGAGAAATGGCTAAGCTGCTGGGCCAAGAGGACAACAACTTTGTCAAGCTAGAAGTGATTCCTGACGCAAAATATTTGCTGCCCGATCCGATTGACACGCTCAAAGCCGCTGAGCAGCTGGTAAAAGAAGGCTTTGCCGTACTGCCCTATATCAACGCCGATCCGCTGCTGGCCAAGCGTCTAGAAGAGGCCGGATGTGCAACCGTGATGCCGCTGGGCTCGCCGATTGGCTCAGGTCAAGGCATTCGCAATGCGGCTAATATTCAAATCATCATTGAAAATGCCCGCATTCCGGTTGTGGTAGATGCGGGTATTGGTACGCCGAGTGAAGCTGCCTATTCGATGGAGCTAGGGGCGGATGCTTTGTTGATTAATAGCGCGATCGCACTGGCAAAAGATCCGGTTGCGATGGGGCGAGCGATGGGGATGGCTACGATCGCTGGTCGCCTTGCCTATCAGGCCGGTCGTATTCCGGTCAAGACCTACGCTAGTGCGAGTTCGCCCACGACTGGGACTATCGTTTAGGCTGGCTGTTTAGGCTGGTTCTTTGTCCGCTGCTTGCTGCAAAAAATTTTCTGCCATAAGAGGTATTTATCATCTACTCATCACTTGAGCTCTGGCAAAAGTTGCGGAAGTTTGTTAATATAACTTAACAACTAAATGAGAAATTAAAACATGCGTTATACAGAAGACGAAACGGGTTTGCTGAACAACTTTGCGGTTGAACCCAAAATGTATCAAGCAGAGCCCCCTACTAACAACGAAAAGCGCAACTACATTATTCTAGGTAGCGTTGCTGCTAGCTTGGTTGTCGGCCTATTCTTTATTGCAGCCTCTGTTTCATAGGTTTTGCATAGTATTTACTTCAGTTACGTTTTGTAACAAGTTCTAAAATTATATGACTGTGAAAAGCTCGCCTTCGTGGTGAGCTTTTTTGCTGTCGGGCTAGCGCTATAGTACAAATGACTTTATACGTAGCGCCAAATGTACAGCGTTAAGTACGTATCGCTAAAGTCATAGCGCTAACGGCAATTTCTCTTATGTCAGCTCAGGTATCAGCTCAGGCCCACTGGATTTCTGGTTCAACTCGCAGTGGCAAAACGCAGCAGCTAATTGCTTTTGCCCAAGAGACAGGCGCTACGCAAAGCCAGCCCCTGCTGATATTTGCTGCGAATGGTGACAATCGAATTGTGCTTGCCAATCAGCTAGCTGCCGCGCTGAGCGATCGCGTTGCCACCCTCTCCACTACGCCCGCTGGCTTTATTCAAGACGAGGTCATGCTGTTTTGGCCGCTGCTAGTGCAGCAGGTTGAGGCCGTGCAGGCGCAGTTTCCGCTAAAGCTAAGACCCGAAAACGAGCAGATGCTAGCAGGCGAGCTATGGCGATCGCGTCTAGAGAACGGCACGCTACAAGTCGAAGGCTGGCGCGAGGCTCGCATGGTTAGACGCACCCTCGATTTTTTGCAGCTTGCCGCCCAAGCCTGCGTGCCAGTTGAAGAGATTCCTGACATGCTAAAAGCAGGAATGCCCGGATCGCTTGCGCCCGCAGCGCTTTGGGAAAACGTTGGCGTAGCCCTAGTCGATTGGCAAAACTGGTGTTTGCAAAGAGGGCTGCTAACCTATGGCATCATGAGTACGCTTTACTGGCGGTATCTGCTGCCGATGCCACAGTATCAATCACAGCTGCTTGCCAGATTTAGCGGCGTGCTAGCTGACGATGTAGACGAATATCCCGCCATTAGCGCGTCCCTGTTCTCAAAATTTTTAGAAGCCGACCGTCCCTGCCTGTTCACCTACAATCCGCAGGGAAAAGTGCGCTTAGGCTTAGGCGCAGACCCAGATGCACTGCTTCCTCTGGCTGCTCGCTGTCAGACGGTGGCGCTACAGCCGCCCACAGCAGGTTCGCTGGGAAAATGGGGCGATCGCTTTGCCGAATGGGTCGCCGATCCGCTGGCGATGCCTGCACTGCCAGATGAGGTGTCTCTGCTGCAGGCGACCTCACGCGGGCAAATGCTGAGGCTGACCGCAGAAGCGATCGCGCATGTGATAGAGAGCGGTCAGGTTCAAACTGATGAAGTTGCCGTCATTGGCCCTGGCTTAGACGCTATTGGCCGCTACAGCCTGATTGAAATTTTGGGCAGTCGTGGGATCGCGCTGGAATCTTTAAACGACCAGCGGCCTTTGGCTAGCTCGCCGATGGTGCGATCGCTGCTGTCTTTGCTCGCGCTGATTTATCCGGGCTTAGGGCGGCTTGTCGATAGAGACGCGATCGCCGAAATGCTCGTCGTTCTCAGCCAAACCCTCTCAGCTAATCCTCAACTCTCTTCGCCTCCCGCCGCCTCTCGTTTCTCTACCTCTTCTCCTGTCTCTTCTCCGCCTACTGCTTCTTCTTCTTGGGCCACCGATACGCTCAACACCGTCGACACTTGGTTCGAGCTGATCGCTATCGACCCTGTCCGCGCTGAGCTAATCGCCGACAACTGCTTCATTCCTGATGTCGAAAATCCCCACCTGCTCCCGGCTGAAACCTTCGATCGTTGGGACCGGCTAGGCTATCAAACTGTTAATGCCTACAGCCGTATTTTGCAGTGGCTGACCGCGCAAAAGCAGCTACGCCAGCAGCGCCTTACCCTCAACCCAGTCATCACCATTGACCGCATTATTCAAGATTTTTTGTGGCGTGGCAACCATCTACCCTACGATCAGCTCGCCACTCTACGCGAACTGATGGAAACCGCCCAATACTTTTGGGAAGTAGAAGATCGTCTAAAGCGGTACGACAGCTCTCGATCAAAACAAGACAGCGCCGAGCTGAGTGATGTGGGTCGCTTTATTCAGCTCATTCAGAAAGGCACCGTATCTGCGAATCCCTATCCGGTCAATCCGCTGTCTTTAAGTCGAAAAGGCGTCACCCTTTCCACTATTTATCAATACCGGGCCCAGCGCCTTAGTCACCGCTGGCAGTTTTGGCTAGACGCGGGCTCTCCTCTCTGGGCTAGCAATGCTAGCGAACTGTTTGGCGCACCGCTGTTTTTGCAAAGCTGGTCTGGTCAGCCGATTACCATCGTGGAGACAGAAGAGGCCAACGAAGCTAACCTTAGCCGGACGCTGCACGATTTGCTCGGACGTACTCAAGAAAGGGTCTTGCTGTGTCACAGCGAGCTTGCCTTGACAGGGCAAGAGCAGATGGGGCCTTTGCTGTCACTTGTTAGCGCAGCGTCGCCTGCTGACGACGTCTTGCCAGCAGGTGATGAGATAGTAAGTTTTGCTCAGGCTGGCTGAAGTTCCCCGGGCTCGCTGAGAGAATGCCAGCGAGAATCCAGCGAGAATGCCAGCGATCGCGCACCTACTCCACCGATGAATTCAACTGGTGAACCCCTCCGATTCTGGTTTGCGATCGCTACCGACTGCGCCTAATCTTTGCAGCTAGGCTCGGTTCACCACAGCCCCTCGATTGGGGTCCGCAATCTCAGCCGCTTTTTCGTTCTTCACCGCTTCGTGGTTGTGCAGCGTTGCCATATCAATTACATGGCGAAAATCACCGTCATTCCCCTTCTCTAAAACATCCAACACGTCATTGACCTCATCAATGCCAATCATCTTGATGCTCGGTCTGATATCGTGCTCGGCGCAAAGATCGAGCACTTCTTGTGTTTCAGGAATGCCGCCAATGAGAGATCCGGCGAGCGTAATGCGGTTGAACACCAGTGGTCCTGGAGAGAACTCTGGGAAACTGATCATGTTGCCCACTACAATCAGCGCCGAATTTGGACGCATCAAAGAGATGTAAGGGGCAATGTCATGCGATACAGGAATCGTGTTGATCATCATGTCGAGACTCTGCGCCGCCTCATTCATCTGGTCTTCGTCAGTAGAAATGACAACCTTGTCAGCACCCATCTCTAAAATCTGATCTCTCTTGCTAGCGCTGCGCGTAAAGGCAACGACTTCTGCACCGAGCGCCTTCCCAATTTTGATTGCCATGTGGCCAAGCCCACCGATTCCAGCGACGCCCAGCGTTTGGCCTTCTTTTAGATTCCAGTGCTTCATCGGCGCGTAAACCGTAATGCCTGCGCACAAAATGGGGCCTACATACTCAGATTCCAACGCATCTGGAACCCGTAGGACAAACTCGTCACGAACTACAATCTGGGTGGTATAGCCGCCGTAAGTATTCGATCCATCAGCTTTCTTCGGCCCGTTGTAGGTCAATGTGCAGCTTTTAGGACCATCGCAATAGTTCTCTTCGCCTGCTTTACAGGGATCGCACTCTTGGCAGCTATTGATCATACAGCCCACCCCAACGCGATCGCCTTTCTTATATTTAGAAACACCCTCTCCTACTTCTGAGACGACGCCCATAATTTCGTGCCCTGGCACGCAAGGATATAGGGTATTGTCCCAGTCATTGCGAATCTGGTGCAAGTCTGAATGACAGATGCCGCAGTGCGTAATCTCAATAGCAACTTCGCCAGGACTTACACCTTTGCGTTCAAAAAAGACGGGTGCTAGCTTCTCATCAGCGCTTTTCGTACCGAAGCCGAAAATTTTCATACGTTTCCTCTATTAGGTTAGGTCTTGCAGGGCTTGAATAGGTTTCGTTGGTTTTTTTAACCACCGAATACGGTAGTAGGTAGTCTTAAACTAGCGCAAGTGCCTATGGGGCAAATTACGCATTCAGATCGAATCGAAAAGACAAAAATTGTAGTTTCTATCGTTTTTATTATTCGCCAGTCTCTAGGAAGAGATTTAGAGGATGCCTGTCTGTAGGTAGAAGAACAGCCTGGAATAGGATCGCTATGTTTGTCGGATATTTAAAAGAATAGCCAAAGGGTTAAGGAGAACAACTATGGTTCAGGCAGCTTCTCAAGAAGTGACAGTCGCCTTTGATACAGAACAGGCTTTGCAGCAGGCCGAACAAAGTTTGCAGCAAAAGAAACTTTCTACCGTTAAGGCATCTGTGACAACCCCAACAGATGGAGCCGTACCCAAAAAGCGAATGGTTAAATCAGGTGGTTTGAAATCGGCGGGCATAGGCGGCGCGATGGGTGCGATCGCAGGCGGTATTATCGCAACTGTCGCCATCAATGTTCCCAACGTTGCTTCTGTCTATAACAACGCCACACCGCTGTTGGTACTAGCTGTATTGATTGGCACTGCGTTTGGTGGCGGGGCGGGTGCCCTATCCTCCTTTTTTGCCGGAGCCAATCTAGACGAAGACCCTGCGAGCTATCGGCTAATTGTTGCAGCCGCATCTGCTGAAGAATTGAAAACTGCAACTACAACACTGTTAGAAAGTGGCGGGCGCTTATTGTAGCGCCTATTCGCAACAATTGACTGGGGCTATCACTTTCGGCAGATGACATATCCTTAACAATCTGTCATGATTAGTACCAGACGTAACGAAAAAATACTGTATGAAGCCCCGCTCTCGCTCTTCCAACTTAGTTAGCAAATACTTGAAAGGAATTGGTAAATACCCACTATTAACGCACGAACAAGAAATTACCCTGGGCAAGACTGTCCAGCGGTTTATGGAATTAGAGGAAATCAAGTCGGTAACGGCTGAGTCCCTAGATCGTGAGCCTTCTATGGCAGAGTGGGCCGAGCAGGCAGATCTTTCTGTAGAAGCGCTAGAGCAGGCACTAGAGCTTGGACAGCAGGCAAAGACCAAAATGGTGAGGTCAAATCTACGTCTAGTAGTTTCTATCGCTAAGAAGTACAGCGGTAGCAGCCTAGACATGATGGATCTAATTCAGGAAGGAAACTTAGGCCTGAACAGGGGTGTTGAAAAGTTTGATCCGCTCAAAGGCTATCGGTTTTCTACCTACGCCTACTGGTGGATTCGTCAGGCTATTACAAGAGCGATCGCAGACACGGGTCGCACCATTCGCCTACCTATACATATCAACGAAAAGCTAGGCAAAATGCGAAAGGCACAGCGCAAGCTGTCACAGTATTTTGGACGGCCTGCCACTCTAGCAGAGCTGGCAGACGAGCTGTCTATGCCAGTTGAAAAGGTTCGCCAGCTAAATGTTCAAAACAGAACGCCGCTCTCTTTAAACATGCGAGTGGGTAGCGAGCAAAATACTGAGCTAGGCTCTTTGTTAGAAGCCGATATTCAACTGCCAGAAGAATACGCAACTCAAAGTCTGTTGAAAACCGATCTGCGACAGCTAATGAACAAGCTGACAGATCGTCAAAGCGATGTGATTAGAATGCGGTTTGGGCTAGACAGCGGCAGCAAAATGACGCTTGCCCAAGTTGGTAGAAGCCTAGAAATTAGCCGAGAGCGAGTGCGCCAGATTGAGCGTAAGGCTCTGAGGACACTGCGCCGACAAGGCAAGGCATTGAAAAGCTATGTCGCGGCCAGCTAGATAATCTGGGCCTAACAACTCGAAAGCAAAAGCATAGCGCTATCTCAACGGATAGTACTTGTTAAAAAAGATCGCCATATGACGAAACATGCTGTCATATGGCGATCTTTTTTCATAGCTGCCTATTGTTCAAATAGTCGCTTTAAATAACAGCTGCTGCAAACAACAGCCGCCACCCACTTAAACGGAGGGGGAAACATCGCTGTTTGAGCGGTCTGGCGTAGGTAAGTAGCAGCTCAATGATTGAGACTGTTTGCTAAATAGCAGGTTCTCGCGATAGTCAATCGGACAGTCGATAATGGTTGGGACATTTTGCGCTAAAGCCTCTTTTAAAGTAGGAATAAAATCTTCTGCCGACTCGATTCGATAGCCCTTAAGGCTCATGCTTTCCGCAAATTTAACAAAGTCAGGATTGTTAAACTTAACGTAAGAAGACTCTTGGTATTGAGATTCTTGTTTCCACTCAATGAGGCCGTAGCCGCCATCGTTAAAGATAATGGTGACAAAAGCAGTCCCTAAGCGGTGAGCGGTTTCTAGCTCTTGGCAGTTCATCATAAAGCCACCGTCGCCAGTGACTGCAACAACTTTGCGGTTGGGATAAACCAGCTTGGCGGCGACACCGCCAGGGATGGCAATGCCCATAGAGGCAAAACCGTTGGAAATCAGGCAGGTGTTGGGCCGAGCGCAGTGGTAGTGGCGGGCAATCCACATTTTATGTGCGCCCACGTCAGAGATAACAATGTCTTCGGGCTCTAGCACCTGACGCAGGTCATAGAGCAGCTTTTGCGGTTTGATAGGGAAGCCGGCATCAGTGCCATACTGCTCGTAGTTTTCGCGCATGTCGGTGCGGAGATGGGCAAAGCGATCGCTCAGCTTATCGCCTTTGAACACATCCTTGGGGCGGTGGATGCGCTTGGTAATTTCATCTAGGGCGTCGGAAATATCGCCAATAACTTCTACATTGGGAATGTAGCTGCTATCGATTTCAGCCGCTGTGACAGCGATATGCACAATAGGCCGATCGCCTTCTGGGTTCCACTTTTTGGGCCCGTATTCAATTAGGTCATAGCCAACTGCGATAATTAAATCACTTTCATCTAGGGCGCAGGCAATATAGTCGCGCTGCTGTAGGCCAACGGTCCACAGCGATCGCTCGTCGGTATAGTCTAAGAGCCCTTTACCCATAAAGGTGTTGGTGACTGGGATATTTTGCTCGCGGGCAAAGCGGGTGATGGCGTCGCTTGCGCGGTTGCGAATTGCACCGTTGCCAACCAGCATCATTGGGCGGCTGGCCTGAGAGATTGCGATCGCAGCTTTTTGCAAGCTCTCTTCTGACGCGACTGGAATGACCGGCGGGTCAGCTCTTAGCGGCTTGCCGTTAGCGGGCATGTCGGCAATATTTTCAGGCAGATCGATATGGACCGCACCAGGGGGCTCGCTCTGCGCCGTCTTAAACGCCTTGCGAACAATCTCGGGCACGGTGTCGGGCCGCACAATTTGCTTATTCCACTGGGTGACCGGGGCAAACATGGCCACTAAGTCGAGATACTGGTGAGATTCGATATGCATTCGGTCGGTGCCAACTTGACCCGTAATCGCAACCAGCGGGGCCCGGTCTAAGTTAGCGTCGGCGACACCTGTCATCAGGTTAGTTGCGCCGGGGCCCAGAGTAGAAAGGCAGACGCCCGCTTTGCCCGTGAGTCGTCCGTAGACATCGGCCATAAAGGCCGCGCCCTGCTCGTGACGGGTGGTAATGAACTGAATGGGAGAGCGCTTGAGGGCTTCAAGAAGCTGGAGGTTCTCTTCGCCAGGAAGGCCGAAGATGTATTTGACGCCTTCATTTTCGAGGCAGCGGACAAGGAGTTCGGCGGTATTCATGGAGGAGGGTTAAAGAAGAGATCTAGGGAAGCGAAAAGCCAGAGAAGTGAACGCCCGAAAAGCGGAACGCCCGAAAAGCGAACGATAGAGAAGCGGAACGCCAAAGGCAGGCCGGTGAGGGCGGAAGGATAGGCTATTTTACCCAAACAGTTTTGGCGTTGACGAATTCCAATAGACCATAGCGGCCTAGCTCGCGGCCATAGCCGGAGGTTTTGATGCCACCGAAGGGAAGACGAGGATCGGATTTGACTAGGCCGTTGATGAAGACTGCGCCAGCGTCGAGGTTGTTAATGAGCTGCTGCTGTTCGGCGGGATCGGTGGTCCAAGCGCTGGCACCTAGGCCGAAGTCGGTAGCGTTAGCAAGGGCGATCGCACTGTCAATATCTGGGACGCGAAAGACAAGCGCAACAGGGCCAAAAAATTCTTCTTTGGCGATGGCGGCGTCTGGCGAAAGGCCGCAGAGAATGGTGGGCGGATAAAAGTTGCCCGCCTGAAGGGAGTCTGATAGCTGTGGCTTTAGCGCGCTGCGGTCTGCGCCGATCAAGACGCTTGCGCCCTGGTCTATGCAGGTCTGTACCTGCTGGTCTAGCTCTTCTAAAATGTCGGGGGTGGCGAGGGGGCCAACTGTGGTCTCTGGCAGCATCGGGTCGCCGATTTTTTGGCTGGCGAACTTGGCCTTAAAGCCCTGCTCAAAGGCATCAGCAATGTCGCCAACTAAGATGAACCGTTTGGCCGCGATGCAAGACTGGCCGTTGTTCATCAGGCGGGCGGTGGCGGCGGTGGCGATCGCACTTTCCAAATCAGCGCTAGGCAGCACAATAAAAGGGTCACTGCCCCCCAGCTCTAAGACGGCCTTTTTAATATATTTGGCGGCGGTGGCGGCAACGGCAGATCCGGCAGGGCCGCTGCCCGTGAGGCTAACAGCTTTGACCCGGCGGTCGGCCAGGATAGGCTCAACTTGGCTAGCACCAATCAGCAGCGTTTGAAAGGCATCGGGGGGAAATCCGGCGCTGGTAAAGACTTCGGCAATGGCTAAGGCGCACTGGGGCACGTTGGATGCGTGCTTTAGCAGCATTGTGTTACCGGCCATTAGCGCGGGGGCAGCGGCGCGAAAAACCTGCCACAGGGGATAGTTCCAGGGCATGACGGCCAGCAGCGGGCCCAGCGGCAAAAAGCGAACGTAGCTGCTGCTAGCGTCGGTGTCGGCAGGCTCGTCTTGCAAAAAGGCTTCGGCGTGGTCGGCATAGTAGCGGCAGACCCAGGCACACTTTTCGACTTCGGCGATCGCGCTGCTGTGCGTTTTGCCCATTTCCAGGGTCATTAGCTCGCCAAGGGCCGCTTTACGCGTGGTCAGAACTTCAGCCGCGCTGTGCATCCACTGGCGGCGCTGGGCGAACGTAGTGCGCTGGTAGGTGTTAAAGGTGTCGTGCGATCGCGCTAGTGCGAACTCAACTTGGTCTGCCTCTAGGGTCTCAAACGTCTTTAGTGTTTCTCCAGTGGCTGGATTGATACTGGCGATTCCCATGGTTCTTCCTCAGCGGTGCTTCTCGGCTCAAAACTAAACGCTAAATTAAAAACTTAAAGTCGATATGGCTTTGTTTATAAATAGCCGTAATAGGCCGCTTTTTTGCGATATGCCGCTTTTTTTAACTACTTCTACTGTCGCTTGAAACCAGTAGAAAGACCGCTTTGAAGGAAGGGTTCGTATAGATTATTTACGTGCGGCCTGCTGTTGAGCCTGTCCTGTCGGGTCTGCCCTATTGACTGCTATTGACTGAAATGCCACCTGCTCTGCTACCTGCCCTGTCAATACCAAAAATACCGAGACATAGCTTTCTACATCTCGGTATTTTGTGCCTATACAGCTTAGCGACGATGGGTGCTAAGCAGCGGCTACTTTTTCCTTGAACCCTTTACCCGCAGAGAATGCAGGAACCGTAGTGGCTGGAATTTTAATGGTTTCACCCGTTTGAGGGTTGCGACCGTCACGCGCTTTGCGATCGCGTGGCTCAAAGCTGCCAAACCCGACCAAGCTTACTTTGTCGCCGCCCGCAACAGATTCCATAATCGACTCAATCACAGCCGTTAGCACAGCGTCTGCATCCTTTTTGGACACGTCGGCCTTTTCGGAGACCATATCGATTAGCTCAGCTTTGTTCATAACTAAAAAGGTGCTTTTAAAACATCGATAGTAGTTCTAACACAAGAGATATTAGGTCACAAGTACTATAGGGTAGATATTGTTCAAAAATTGGCTGTTTTTAGCTGTATCTCAGCAATAACGTACGGTAGCGCTGCTGGTATACAATGGTTTCAGCAAATGCTAAGGGAATTTGGTAATCTGCTAAAAAATGTGTTGTGTTATGTAAAGTTGAGCGGGGATCGTGCTTAGCTGCACGCCTTCAGCGTCTTTAAGTCCTGTTTGATGCGCTCAATTCCGTCTTTGGTTCTTTGCTGGTCATAGGCATCTCCCGCTTTAAGCAGACTTCTAAGCGCTTTGTCGTTATCACCGATGTTGGCGTATGCCAATCCCAAGTTATGAAATGCTTCGGCGCAGGTAGGCGCTTGCGACAAAACAGCAGTGAACTGTTCTATTGCACCCCGATAGTCTCCTGCTTTGTAAGTACCAACCGCGCCAACGAAGGTCGTGAGCGCAGCGCTGTCGATAACGACCGACGGCTGATCAATCACCGCGTCTGGGAAGGGAACCTGCATAATGGGCTGGCGATAGGCGCTGATCATCGCGCTGAGAGCAAAGCCGGTTGCCCCTAGAACAACAGCGGCCCAAATCAAAAAGTTAGGCGTTTCCATAGATTTCCATAGATAAGGCTGGCCATAGACGTAAGTCATGAAAGGAATAGGAAGCGGGCGCGATCGCAGCCTGGGCCAACCACATGAGTCTTGACTTAATACCTCTTCATATACTTACAGCATTTGTGGGCACAGCCTCAAGCCGTTAACTGAAATGATCCCTACGAAAAACCAAGAAAAATTGATGTATTTCTTTTTCTCGTTTTTTTAGAAAGACTGCGGAAACCTGTCGGAATCACGGACACCGGGCTGAACAATGAAGTAATCGTAAAGCAACACTTTGCGAGTTACTCAAAAATCTTGTGAATCACGAGTGCACTATGCCTATTCCTTTTCCTGGTATGAACCCCTATCTAGAACATCCCGACCTTTGGCCCACTGTTCATCAGCGATTGATTGCAACCATAGCCGATGTGCTGTGGCAGCGCTTGCCAGCGATCTATCGAGTGCGATCGCTCACCCATCGCTATCAGGTTAGCGGTGAAGATGCGCTCATTGTAGGAGCCCCAAGCCTGAGCTGGGAGAACGTTTTTACTGAGAACGTGGTTGCTGAAGCTAAAGCATCTGACGCATCTGGCATGCAGGCGGGCGAGTTAGCCGGTTATACGGCCAGCGACACAGTCAGCCATCCCATTCCGGTGCTAGTTCCTGTTCCGCAAAAAATCTATGAAACCTATTTAGAGATCATCGACGAAACCGGCAGCGTGGTGACAATCATTGAAATGCTCTCACCCAAGAAGAAGCGACCGGGCCGAGGCCGAGCGCTATACGAACGCCAGCGAGAAGCTATTTTTGGCAGCGATGTTCACTTTGTTGAAATTGACCTGCTAAGGGGGTGGGAGCCGCCTTCTATCTATGGCCCGGAGGATACCGGTGACTATCGCATTTTGGTCAGTCGCAGCGAGCAGCGGCCCAGGGCTCAGCTATTTACCTGGACTGTGCTAGAGCCGATCCCAACAATTGTGCTGCCGCTGAAAGGCGATGATGGGCTAGCGCTGGCGTTAAAGCCGGTTGTCGACCAGGCGTGCGATCGCACCGACCTGCTTGTTAACTATCAGCAAGACCCATTGCCGCCGCTCCGACAGGCCGAAAACCGCTGGCTAGAAACCTTTTTGCAGCAAGTCGGCATGCGCCCCTGTGCCTCTTAAGCTACCTTTTCGCTCACGGTTTTTTGTCTGCGGCCTTTTTGTCTGTGGCCTCCCTAGCCCCCAGTAATCTCTGTATGATGAAGACACAGATCTTTACAATTACCGTACGATTTCCTAATGAGTGCCCCAATTACCGGCTTGCCTCCAGCCGCCCTCTCTGCGTCCTTATCTGCTGCATCTGCCGCGCCAGCTTCGGTCAGTCAATCTGCTAGCCCGTCTGTCGATCCCTCTGCTAGTCAATCTGTCGCCCCGCCGCTGCCTTATGCCGGAGAAAAGCTTACCTGGAACTGGCGGGGCTACGAAATGAAATACATCGCCTATGGGGCAGGATCTCCCATCGTGCTGCTGCACGGGTTTGGGGCTTCTATTGGCCACTGGCGAAAAAATATTCCCGTTCTAGCCGCCGCAGGCCACCGAGTCTATGCCATCGATCTGCTTGGCTTTGGCGATTCTGATAAGCCCGATCTGGCCTACAGCCTAGAATTTTGGGTCAAGCTGATTCACGACTTTTGGGCAGCGCACGTCAAAGCACCTGCCGTTTTCGTTGGCAACTCCATCGGGGCGCTGATGGCGCTGATGACGCTTGTTAGCTATCCCGAAACTGCCAGCGGCGGCATTTTACTGAACTGCGCCGGTAGCCTCAACCACCGCCCCGAAGATCTCCCTGGTGGCCTGCGTCTAGTGATGGGTGCGTTTGCCAAACTGGTTAGCTCTAATTTGACCGGGCCGTTTTTGTTTAACCGAGTCCGCACAAAGGGCCGCATTCGCGGTTCTCTAAAGCAGGTATATGGCAACCGCAAAGCCATTACCCCAGAACTTATCGATATTTTGCATGGCCCTGCCTGTCAGCCCGGTGCGCAAAAAGTATTTGCCTCTATTTTGAGTGCTCCGCCAGGCCCTCGCCCTAGCGAGCTGTTGCCCCAGGTTAGCCAGCCGCTACTGGTTCTGTGGGGCGAACAAGATCCTTGGACACCGATTGCGGCGGCTGATATTTATCAAAAGCTAGCTGAAGAGGCGGATAAACAGGTGACGTTTCAATCTATTCCAGAGACAGGGCATTGTCCTCACGACGAGCGTCCAGAAGTGGTGAATCAGCTAATTTTAGGCTGGTTAAAAGAGAATTTGGAAGTAAACAAATTGGAAATGCCTATAAGAGAGAAAGCGAAAGAAGAGAAGCAAGAAGAAGAGGCGCAAGAAGAAGAGAAGGGGAAAGAAGAAAAAGAGATTGAAGCAGTGACGACCAGAGAAGTCTAAGTGAAGTCTAGGCAAGGACACTACAGCAAGGGCACTACGAAATGATCGATGAAAAAATGATCGATGAAGGCTATATAAAATATCGCTGCGAGTGGATTAAAAGAGACGACATCGCAGCGAGTGAGATTACCGATCTCACCCGATATCGCAATGCGCTCCATCGGCTCAACTTCATCGGTGAATATCCCAACGGCATTGGCTTTGGCAATCTTTCCCAGATCTTTATTCCTCCTCTCTCTGACTGCCACCTACCCGATCACCCGCCGCAGTTCATCATTACTGGCACCCAAACTGGCCATCTGCCCACGCTCAGCGCGGCTGACTACGCCCTAGTGACCACTTTCGATCCAACGCAAAACACGCTCACTTGCATCGGTCAGCGCCAAGCCTCATCAGAATCTTTGACCCACGGCGTTATCTACAGTGCCCAGCCCGCTATCGGCGCGATTATCCACGTTCACCACCCGCAGCTATGGCAAAAACTGCTGCATCAGGTGCCTACGACTGGCGCTGACGTTCCTTATGGCACACCTGAGATGGCGGCGGAAACGCAGCGCTTGTTTAGTGAAAGCGATTTGCGTCAGCAGCGAATTTTTGTAATGGCTGGTCATGAGGATGGGGTCGTGACGTTTGGTGAAAATCTATCGACTGCCTATCGAGTTTTGATCAACTGGGGGACTATGACCGGTATAGTTTCAGCATCGGCTCTGCAGCTGCCGTATGAAATGGCGGGTAGCTAATGGCAAAAGCGGCCAGACCTATTTAACTGAACTTACTTTGTGCGAGGAAGCGGCGAGGAAGCCAACTGCTGACGGTAACAACAGTGAATAGCCGCTAGCAAATCTGCCAGAAATAACGCTGCTAGAAATAACACCGACAGAGCCAGATCCACCGCTAACAAAACAAATTGAGTTCTCACATTGAATCCTATCTTGAATTTTGGGTGGACAGGCTAGAAGCTAAAAAGCTGGCGGCTGAGTCGGCTGAAGTGCAGTGGCGGGTGCAGTATCTGATTGGACTAATCAAAACCGGCTTGCGATCGCACACACTCGATGGGCAGAGTAGGCGCGATCGCACCCCACAAAACAGCCGTCAAAAATCTCGAACAATCTTTGTGGCGGGCGGCGGTATGCCGTATATCCGCATAGTCGTAAAGATACGGAAGACCAGATCTACTTTTACGTGGCGATCGCATTTGTTGCCAGATTTAGTGAACGCCTAGTGCGCGACGTGGTGATTAAGACCGAAGACACCCTGGCTGGGCCTGCAAGTGGGCGCGATCGCTGGTAATACAGCCCTTCTCCAATTTTGACCAATTACTAACCCTGGCCTACGACTAGCAGAGCTGCTCAATCGCCAGTGACTTTCCTAAGATCTGTGCGCGTCGCCCCGTCGGCAAATAGCTCAGCGTTACTTCCACCGGTGCTGGCGGCAAATGTGTTAGCCGCTCTGACCACTCAATTGCTACAATTCCCGGCTCTACTTCCACCCCGTCCCAATATGTCTCCAAATACAGCCCGTCCGCCTCAGCCGCCGACAGCCGGTACAAATCGATGTGATACAGCGGCAGGCGTCCCCGCGTGTACTCATTAATTAGCGTAAATGTCGGACTGTCAATCTCTTCGATGCCTAGCCCTAGCCCTAGCCCCTGCACCAGTGTCGTCTTTCCACTGCCCAAGTCTCCTTTGAGCAGCAGCACGCTCCCGGCTGGCAGCAATTCACCTAGTCTGCGTCCAAGCGATCGCGTCGCCGCGACATCGGGTAGTTCAATCACCATCTGTCAAACTTTCCATATCGCTATATCTACTCCTTCCTTCTGTATACACTGTAGACAGTCAACTTCACCTTTCGCTTTCTACGCCTCGGCCCATTCATGATTATCACCGTTGCTAGCTTCAAAGGCGGCGTCGGCAAAACGACGACAGCTATTCACCTCGCGGCCTTCCTTCAAGGGCAGGCCGAAACGATGCTGATTGACGCCGATCCTAACCGTTCAGCCCTGGGCTGGGCTAGCCGTGGCGAGCTGCCCTTTCCGGTAATCGACGAGTGGGGCGAGGCTATTCCCGATGGCAATGTTGTAATTGACACGCAGGCAAGACCTACACCAGACGATCTTTCTGCGCTAGCTAAAACCTGCGATCTGCTGATTTTGCCAACAACGCCAGACGTACTGGCTCTAGACGCGCTGGTACTGACGGTAGAATATCTCAAAGAAATTAGCACCAGTCACTATCGAATTTTGATCACTTCGATTCCGCCTAAGCCCAGCAAGGCAGGACAAGAGGTCAGAGAGCTGCTAGAAGAGGCGAAGCTGCCGGTGTTTCGTCAGGGCGTTCGCCGATTTGCTGCGTTTCAAAAGGCGGCGCTGAAGGGAATACCGGTATACGGCGTAAAAGATGCGCGCGCAGAAGCGGGCTGGCGAGATTACGAGAATGTGGGAAACGAAATTTTGGACATTATGGCGGCGAGGGCGCTGACGATTAGAGCAAAAGAATTGTCTGAGGCCAAAGATTTTTTCTAGCATTTCATCAGTTGTGCCAGCAGCTTTTTAGCAGCCTTACTGCCAGCAAGACCTGTAAGCTTATGAACCTGAAGAAAAGCACCCCTAGCCCCTCCCTAGCCCTTAAAGATGAAAGCAGCTTTTGTCTTCAGCCTGCGTCCTTTGCATATAGGCTCAAAATTTGCTCAATCTGTGGCTTGTAAAAGCACACCCAAGAGTTTTCGCCTTGCAGCTTGATACCGGCAACCGACTTTATGGTAAGCGCTTTTTTTAAAGCTTCCAACCAAAGCATTTTTACATAGCCTTCTGTCAAAATCGGCGCGTTTTCACTAGTGGCTACGGGCATAAACAAGTCTTCTCTGGGGCCTGTCGTCTTGTGAATTTGTAAAGGGGTAGACGCATCTGCCTGGGCCACTGCGTTTGGCTTTCGGTGATTTTGAGTGGCGTCTAGCGAAGCCGATTCTACAGATACAAAAAGCTCAGTTGTTAAAAGGGTTTCGTATAGCTCATCGTAGTCTTCGTCTCTGGCATGCTCTGCGATGTCGAAAAGGAGCTGCTCTAGCTTACGATTGCCAGGCTCACGATTATCAGGCTCGCGATTATCAGGGGGAGTGGTTTGGCTCATTAGAATGCTATGAAGGCAGCGGTCTCACGTCTGTATTATATATTCAAGTTAGAGCAAATCACTCAGGCAAAAAAAGAATGGATAGACGGACGTTTTTAGGCGGGATGGTGCCTGTGTTAGCAGCCCCGAGCTATCTCTATCGAAATAATAAGGCTGAGGTGATGGGCAGTCAGTCTGTAACAAACGCGTTTAAAAACCAGCAGTCGAACGTCATTGTAGAGAATGTGCCTGGAACAGTAGAATCGGTGCTCTCGGACGATATGACAGGATCGCGGCATCAGCGGTTTGTCGTTCGAATCTCGCGCAATCAAACGCTGCTAGTGGTTCATAATATTGATATGGCCCCGAGGCTAAGCGGGCTGCGCAAAGGCGATCGCGTTTCGATAAAAGGCGAATATGAGTGGAATGACCGTGGCGGGCTAATTCACTGGACGCACAAAGATCCGAGCAGCACTCACGAAGATGGCTGGATTGACTATCGCAACGTGCGCTACGAGTAAGCCCAAACTGCATCGAGCTGATCTTATCCATAGCTGATCTTATCCATAGATTTTATCCATAATATTGTCACAACAATTGGGTGCGCCAGGTGCTAGGTTGATTGGCGGTATCCGCATTTAACGCGCCTATAGAATAGGTGCAATTGGGGCTTGGCACAATATGAGTTTGGTGCAATATGGACTCTAGCTTGATTCTGTCGAACGTTCTCAATCCGCCAGTTCTGTTCTTTTTTATTGGCCTAATCGCTGTTTTCACCAAGTCAGATTTAGAAATTCCGCAGCCGATTCCTAAGCTGTTTTCACTCTATTTGCTGTTTGCGATTGGGTTTAAGGGCGGGCATGAGCTGCATGAGAGCGGGCTAACGACTGAGGTAGCCGGTGCCCTAATCGCCGCTGTGCTGGTGGCGGCCATCGTCCCGATCTATTCGTTTTTTATTCTGCGGCTGAAGTTAGATCTGTACAATTCGGCTGCGATCGCGGCCACATACGGCTCTATTAGCGCCGTTACGTTTGTGACGGCTAGCTCTTTTCTAGAGCGGGTAAACGTCGATTATGGCGGGCATATGGTGGCAGCGCTTGCGCTAATGGAATCTCCGGCGATTATTGTGGGACTATTGCTGGTACGGATATTTGCGAGTAAAGAGAAAACGAACAGCGACGGCAGTGAAAAGCAAAAAGAAGACTTTAGCTGGACAGAAGTGCTAAGAGAGTCTTTTTTAAACGGGTCGGTTTTCTTACTCGTTGGCAGCCTGCTGGTAGGGCTGGTAACGAGCGAACAGGGCTGGGATAGCCTGAAGCCGTTTACGGGCGATATGTTTTACGGTGTGCTGACGTTCTTTTTGTTAGATATGGGCCTAGTAGCCGCGCGCCGAATGCAAGATTTACGCAGCGGTGGCAGCTTTTTGATCGGGTTTTCTGTTTTGATGCCAGTAGCCAATGCGATGATGGGAATTGCGATCGCGCGCGCGATTGGCATGGGCCCAGGCGATGCCCTGCTGTTTGCGGTGCTGTGCGCTAGCGCCTCTTATATTGCGGTGCCTGCCGCTATGCGAATGACGGTGCCCGAAGCCAACCCAAGCCTTTACATTTCGATGGCGCTAGCACTGACCTTTCCGTTTAACATCATCATTGGCATTCCCATTTATTTTCAAGTCATCCAGCGATTTTGGCCAGCGGCAACGGGCTAGTTTTTTGATAGCAAAAATAGTTTGAGAGATCCTTTGAATATGCAGTTAGTCAAACGTATTGAGATTATCGTTGCTTCTAAGGAAACGGATCGGGTTTTGACGCTTCTCGATAAGCTAGAAGTGGCAGGCTATTCGGTCATTCGCGATGTTGTGGGCAAAGGTGATAGAGGCCGGGTTTCAGATGATTTTGACTTTGTCTCTACCACGCTTAGCAATGTATATATTCTGTCATTTTGCGCGGTAGATAAGCTCGATGGCATCCTTGCGCAGCTAAGCCCCCTGTTTAACAAATACGGTGGGGTTTGCTACGTGTCGGATGCGGCCAAGTCAAACTGATAGAAAATAGAGATGCCCAGAGCTGTCAATGCATCTCTCTCTGTTTCTTTCTTTCTTTCTTTCTTTCTTTCTTTCTACTCCTACTCATATTCCTATTTCTGAGGGTCGAGGTTATCTTCCTTCGTAAAATGCTATATGTAAAGATCTCTTAGCCCCCGTAATTCAGCGCTAGCTACTAATGCGCGCTCTCGTCTCATGCACGCCCTCAGTAAATTAGTCCAACGTAAATCAGTCCAACGTAAATCAGCCCTACAGAGCCCACTCAACCGCTCAACTGTCTGGTTCAAAATTATCTGGCTCGGAACCATCTGGCCAGTTACTAACTCAAAAATCTTTACGCGGAACAAATTGCTGGGTGGCTGTGCGCTACTTGCTGCGCTGATGTCGTTGTCAGCACCTGCTGCTGCCCAAGACCTATTTGAACCTGGGTCTAGTCTGGCCGAAGCCTTTTTTTCTACCCGAGACATTACGGATGCGGTGAATCAAAGCCTACGCAGCAGCGAAACCACATTTTTTGAAGAAGGCGCGCATCAGTTCGAGCAGACGATTCAAGACTTACAAAACGAGCCGTCGCCTAGCCCGTCGCTTACCCGCGATCCTATTCCCGACTCGTGGCAGCAGCCTGCTACTGGCTTCGAGAGAATCGAGCCTGGAAAAAACTCGATTCTCTTTTAGATTCGCTCTCTTTTGAGTTCTATCTCTTTTAGAACTGGTCTCTTTCAGGACTGATCTCCTCTAGGACTGACCATCTCAACTCTGCTCTACCAGTTCTATCCTAAAAGAGATCTCAACTCGACTTTATTCTAGCGGCTCGAACAGCATTTTTGGAATCACCCCGTGAATTCCTTTAACAATATCAACTACCTGAGAAACCTCAAAATCAATCGCTGCGCTGCCTAGCAATAGCGCATCTTGTTCAGTTAGCTCATATTCGTTGTTGACAATTCGCAAAGACTCTCTAACTGATTCCTTCATCGCCTCGTCTAGATCTTCATCTAACCCCACTGCAATCCAGGCATCTTCGGTTTCTCCCATCGGCTGCGCTAAGGCCATGTCTTTATGCACCGTCAGCTCAAACGTGGGCGTTAGCGAACACTCAATAGCCGTAAGAGCAACCTCTCCATTGCCTTGCGCGCAGTGCGGATCGCCAGAATAAAAGAGGGCTCCGGGCACCTGCACTGGCAAATAAAGGCTGCTGCCAATGCCCAGCCGTTTAATATCCACGTTGCCGCCATAGACCCCAGGTGGAATAGAGTTTACAGCATCTTCTACATTGGCTGGCACTACGCCCATAATGCCCATAAAAGGCTTTAGCGGAATCCCCAAATCGGGCTGGCCGTTGCTAGGTCGAAAGACCCCAATATCCTTAGCCATATCAATGGGAATGACTTTGGTATAAATGTCGGCTTCATCCACCGGAAACTCTCCTGGCAGCGAGCCTTTGCCATGCCGGTTAGAAATGACACCGTAGGGCACACGATATTCAATTCCCACGGTTTTAATCTCTAACACATCGCCTGGCTCTGCGCCTTCTACATAAATAGGACCGGTAATCACATGAGGACCAGGGCCGGTTTTCTCTACGTTGGCTTTCACCTCAAGCTGATCGGGCAAAATGTCTTCTTGTTTAATCCCCTGCCCGGTCAAGAACTCAACCGTATCACCCTGATCGGCTAGGATTCCTTCGTGAGAGATGGTTTCTATGGTGACCTGTGCCCCTGATTCAACGGTCAAAATAGGTTCGCTATCTGGTTTGAACAGCTCGCCCCAAATGACGTGGTCCGGAGTGGATCTAACCATGTAGCTCTCGGTGCCCGTTGTTGCCTGGGCGATTTCAGACCAGGCAAAGGATTTGAGCGGGCTGTTGATTGCCCAGAGTGCAAGGCAAGTCACTGCCGCAAGCGCAAAAGGTGATTTTAGTCTTTTCGTGAGCGGTCTTTGTGCTGTGCTTTTCCCAGTCAATGTGTCTTGTAGCGCTCTGTATAGCTGTCTCGCTAGCCTCATAAACCAAACTTTCGTATCTCTCATGGCAGGCAATCCCCTATTTATCACACCTTTTTTCGTCGCAAGTTTTCACTGCGATCTTCTAATCGAAACATGCTTTTCTATCGCGACAGCCACTGAATGCGATGTGTCTGTCATGACGTGGACACTTACGTGTAATAAACTACCTTTTGAGATATGAGTGTGTAGCGAAAATTACATAGATAGGACTATTTAAAGATAGGACTATTTAAACAACAAAAGATGCTTTTTTGTTGTTGAATATTTCTGTCAGCTGTCGACTGGTCTTCGCCTAGCCTAATTAGGCCTGTGCCAATCCATGGCTATGCTAAGCATGTCTACGCCAAGCATTGGTACTGAAGGTTGGATTGCGTTGAGCTTTAGTCAAGCTGGATACAGAACTTGGTTTGGTGAGATCTCTAGTCTGTTTTTGTCGGAGTCGCTAACGATACGCTGTATGACAGCCTGACAGCTCAGGTTGAGAGGTGTATAGGATGTGAGTTTAGGATGTGGGTTTGATATTGACCAGATGCTGCTGTTGCTAGAAAGTGGCCACGGCATCGAGCGCTGGGCTAAGGCTGAAAGGTAAGATATTGGAGACTTTAATTTAAGCATCATGCGCCGCTGTAACTGTCCGAATATTGACTGTTCAGATTTTGACCTATCGCAGGGGGACTTGCTGCGAGCAAATGTAGCGCCGGAAAATCTGTTGCAAGGTAAGCTACCTGAGCCTGATCAGCCGCCTGACCACAAGCTGCGCGTGCTGCGTGCGGGGCTGCTGCTTTCTGGTGGATTTTCGCTGTTTGAGTGGACGGCGGGATGGTGGAGCCAAAGCCTGACGCTGATGACAGATGCAGGGCATATGCTCTCTGACTGCTTGGCGCTGAGCTTGGCGATTGGGGCGGCTTGGCTAGCGCATTTGGCCGTTCGGCAAAAGCAGACGCTGGGCCCACAGAAGGCGGAAATTGCGGCGGCGTTAGCTAATGGCGTGGGGCTATTGGTGCTGGCGGTGTGGGTGATGTGGGAGGTGCTAAACCGGGTTCAGGGCGGCGGCGAGGGCGGCTTTCAGGGCGGTGCACATGCGGTGGGTTCTAGTGAGGTGGTGCTGGTAACGGCGATTGTGGGGCTGGGCGTTAATATTATGGCGGCGTCTATTTTGCATGATCACAGTCAGCACGATTTGAACGTGCGCGGTGCGTTTTTGCATGTGCTAGCAGATACGGTTAGCTCGGCGGGTGTGATTGTTTCGGCCGTGCTGATCTGGGCTTTTCACTGGTGCTGGGTAGACGAGGTGGTGAGCCTGTGCCTGGCGGTGGTGATTGGGATTGGGGCGCTGCCTTTGATTTTTGAGAGTGTGCGATCGCTCCAAAAAAGCCTCTAAAAAGCGCCCCAAAAAAGCCCCCTTTAAAGAACTAAAACAGCAGCGGCAAACTCAATAGCCCCAGCGCTGCTACCATGCCGCTAATTAGCCAAATAGCCCAGCGACTAGGCCGGTAGCGGCCCCGCTCAATTTGATCGAAAGCCTGATTGAAGCGCCAAGCTGCCAAAATAATTGAAAGCACGCCAAAGCCGACTAGGCTGACGCCAATGACTCTAGAGCTGAAGAAAGAGGTAAAGCCGCCAGCAGCTGACCTAGAAGCCGACATTTGAGCCGTTTCAAACTCTTGAAGAAAGAGGCCGAAGCGGGCGATCGCAAAACCAAAGCCAATCAGCGAAATAGAGGTTCGCAGCCAAGCTAAAAAGGTCCGTTCATTGGCCTGATGCTCGCGCTGACGATCGGGGCGACGGCTAGGCGATGACGGATCTAAAGGAGGGGCCATGCAGTTAAAACACGCTAGTTGGCTACTTTCTGATTGATGGCTATGGCTAGCTGATGACGATAACTGGCTAGCAACTAGAAACTAATAGCGGCACAGAACAGCGCCATTAACGAGGCTATCACCTTTTCTCCGTCTGTGGACAGTTGATCGGATGTCTAAGCCTGCAATAATCAAGAGCGAATGGGCAAGATCTAAGGCAGGCTTCAAAGGCAAAAGAAGTCTTTGTCGCTTGTTGACAGGCTCAATTTTTCAGGCTCAATTTTCTAGGCTCGAGCTAAATAACTTACGTTGAATACTTTACTCGATAGATTGCCGAAGTGGCTGGTGTGGGAGTTGGCGGTTCCGCTGACGATTTTTAACGGTTGGCTATTATTCAAGGGCATTCAGTATTTTCAGTCTTTTTTGACACTATTTGTCGTCGCCACGCTGCTGGCTTTTTTGCTGGACTATTTGGTTTCGCTGATGGAGCGACAGGGCATTGCCCGAGCCTACAGCGTTTTGATTATTGTCATCTTGGCGCTGGGACTGATCGCACTGGCGCTGGTGTCGATTGTCCCTGTCTTGCTCAATCAAATCACCGATTTGACGACGCAGCTGCCCGACTGGTTAGCCTCTGGCTCTCAGCAGCTAGAGATTCTAGATACGGAAATTGACAAGTTAGAAACTGCCGATGAGATTGATGTTAGCGATCTGACCGCGCAGCTGGCGAATCTGCTGCCCGTAGAGTTAAAGCTGCTGCCCGGTCAGCTATTGGAATTTTTGCTAGGGTTTGCCGACAAGCTGCTAGATATTCTTGTAACTTGTGTGCTGACTCTGTATTTGTTGCTGTACGGAAAGTCTTTTTGGCAGGGGCTGTTTAAGTGGCTGCCGAACGATATCGGCCAGCAGGTCAGTCGAGCGTTAGGTCTACAGTTCAAGAACTACTTTTTTGGCCAGGCAGTGATTGCCACTATCATGGCGACGAGTCTGGCGGCTATTTTTTATCTGCTACAGGTTCCATTCTGGCTGATCTCTGCACTAGGAGTGGGTTTCTCTGTGCTGATACCGTTTGGGGATTGGCTGGCCTTTTTCTTTATTAGCGTTGCGGTAGGTCTTAGCGATCCGTGGTTGGCGGGTGAAGTATTAGCGGCCTGTATCATCACCGATCAGATTGTTGATAACGTGTTTACGCCGCGCATTTTAGGAGATGCAGTGGGCCTTAATCCGGTTTGGGTTTTGCTATCTCTACTTATTGGCGCTCAGGTTGGCGGATTGTTAGGTCTGATAATTGCGGTGCCCTTGGCCGGTACATTCAAACAGATTGTCGATAGCTTTCAGGTGGATGATGTGAAGGTAGAGGAATTAGAGAATGTTGATCTTTCTGCTGCCGAAGACGCTGTTCCTGCAAAATCTGCTATTGCAGAATAGTGCCTGGGCCAACGCGTTGCAAGTCGTCTCTGAAAAGATGACATACGAAAGATGACATGTAAAAGATGACCGTATGAGGATAACGGTATAAAAATGACTATATGAAAAACAAGGCAACAAAAAAATATGCTTTTCGAGCGGCTTTATTTGCTATTGCTTGGACTTTTGTTCTGCTGCTAGGTTTTCTGTTGGCATCGCCTGCCGGATCTCAAGAGACTGGATCTCCAGAGGCTGTATCTCCAGAGATGGCAGGGGAAGGGGCTGCCTTGGAAGGAGCCGCTTTAGAGGGAGACGCTTCGGAAGAATCTGGATCTCAGAGTGCTAGCCCAAGTGCGATCGCACTTCCTAACAACGGCGACTATTTTGCCGATGTTGTGATCCGTGGGCAGACGATTTTTCAAGTCGGTAGCTTGAACGATCTGAGCGCAAGCGATCGCGCTGCCATCATCAACCGCCGCATTGCCAGCCTGCTAGAGAGAACGGGCGGTGACGTCGCCGTACAAACGTCACCCGTATCCGATCAGCCGCTGATTAACCTGCAAGCAAACAATCGCGTTTTGATGACGGTCACTGGGCAAGACGCGCAAGATTTTGGTCTGCCGCTAGAAACGCTGGCCGATCGCTGGGCCGAGCAGATGACACAGAGTTTTGCTCAGCCGCCGGTTGCCATTGACGTAGCGCAGCGGCTAAATGGCACCATTAGGCAGCTAGGGCGAGATGCGGTTGCCAATATTCCTGCTTTGATTGGCGTGCTGGTTGTGATTTTGGTGACCTGGCTGGTTGCCAAAGGCGTTCGCTTTAGCGCGTTCAAGTGGGCCGAGCAAACAGAGGGCGATCGCAGTACAGAGGTTTTGATTGGGCGATTAGGCTATGGCGCGGTGTGGGTAGGCGGTGCGGTGATTGCGCTGGGCGTGTGGGGCATAGATTTTGCCACCATGCTCGGGGCTCTGGGCCTGACTAGTGTGGCCATCGGTTTTAGCCTAAAAGACGTGCTGAGCAACTATATTTCAGGGGTCATTTTGCTCTCGGCGCGGCCTTTTCATATTGGCGATCAGGTCGTGATTAACGGCTATGAAGGCACCATTACTCAGGTGCAGCTGCGTTCGACCACGCTGCGGACGTACGACGGTCGGATGGTTTACATCCCTAACCAAGAAGTGTTTCAAGCGAGCATTACCAATAACACGGCGACAAACTATCTGCGCAGCTCAGTGATTGTCGGGATTGATTATGACGCCAATATTGCAGAGGCCAGAGAGGTCATCATTCATGCCGTCAGCGCGCTGGAAATTGTACAGCCGACCCCCGCACCAGCCGTACTGGTACGTGAGCTAGCTGCAAGTACCGTCAATCTGGAGGTTCGCTTTTGGGTGGATTCTCATCGGGCGGGCTTTTTAGAAACGACATCGCAGGTCTCTCAGCGGGTAAAAGAGGCCCTGCAAACCCACGATATTGAAATGCCGACAGAGATCTACACCCTGCTGCTAAAAGATGTGCCAGAAGAAATGAAGCCACTGAAAGGTCAAGCGCTGATCACACCTAGCGATCGCGATGCGCAGACGGTTGCCAAGTAGATCGCCGAACCTAAAACCCTATAGGCAGGGCTCTTAATGACTATAGTGACTATGACTATAGTGACTATGACTATAGTGACTATGACTATAGTGACTAATCTAGGTCGAGCGCTTTCTGGCTCGTCAGACTTTCAATCGCGGCGATCATTTCTTGTAATAGAACGGTCACTAGCACGTTTTCTGCGGCCTCTTTCACAAAATCCGAGGCTAGGTAAATCTTATGTTTCTCAGCGCTATACTGGCTTCTGGCCCCTAGTAATAGCGCCCTAGAGGCGACTTCTATTTCTGGTAAAGCCGAGAAATTTCCAGCCCTTAGCTGGCGCATAAGCGATCGCAGGGCCTGACTAGCCGCCCCTCGACCTGATGAAAAAATGCTGATTTCTGAGGAGAATTCCTGTAGCGAAACGTCCTGTAATAAAGCATAAAGCTTTAAGAAACGCTTCACCCTAAAGTATGCCTGTCTCAGATGTATAGGTGCCTCCTGGCTGTAAAAACTATCGGGCATAGGTCTCTTAGCAGGAGACCTATGATGGCCTCCTCGTAAATACGCAACTGTTAGCTGCTGCGGTAAATTGTCTTTTTCGGAGCGTGATCCTCTAATAAGGGTGTGAAAAGTACTCAAAAGTGCCGAAACACACGGTGCTAGATCTTTTCATGCAGCCTCTTAGCCTTATTTTCATCCTGGATTATGTTTGTGGATGTTTTGTGAGTGTTTGTGCACGAGCGCGAAAATTTTGGCTTATTCCTAAGATCTTACGCCAATTGGCTTACGCTGATCGGCTTAGTTGACTTTTGTTATTTAATTTCTACTATCTTGCTGCTGTTATCTGATTTGTCATCTGCCTTTGCAATCTGGCTTCTGCTACCTGGCTTTAGCCGCCTAGCTTTGATCTAACTGGTTCTGATCTAGATCGATGGTTTCGATGAGCGGACAAATATCGTCGGGTTGGAGTCTCGGCTGGCTAGATGACCAGCGATCGCGGTAGCTCACTAGGCTGTCTTTAAACGTCTGCATCTCTTTAATCTGTGCTGCTAGCTGCTCTATTTTTTCTTGCAGCAGCGACTGCACCAAATCACAAGGCACATCCCCTTGCTGATGAACCGTTAGCACCTGCTTAATCTCTTCTAACGAAAATCCCAGCGCCTGTGCTTTTTTGACAAACTGCACCTGCTTAACCGCAGTCGGTGAGTAGTACCGGTAGCCATTACGCCCTCTTTCTGATGAGAGCAGCTCTAGCGCTTCGTAATAGCGCAGCGCACCGACAGCAACGCCTGTCTGTTGCGAAACCTCTCCGATTTTTAACCTTGATGTGATCATCTTTTGTTCCCTTAGACAGCACCTACCTGATATTTGCGCTGTCTTTTTTGGTTTTACTGTCTTCATTGTGGCAAAAACAACGGGCTGCTTATGCTTTTATACTGTCGATTGTGTTAATGATCATGTTTATAAAGTGTCGATCCGTTGTTACGCAAAAAAAATATGGATAGTCGCTTCAGGTTTACGTGGTTGGGTCAGCGGGTAGCCAGGCTAGGGCTAGGGTTGCCGCTGCTAGTTTTGCCGCCGCTGCTGCTGTCAGGATGCGGTCTTTTTACCGCCAGTAAAGCTCAGGCACCTGGCGGTGGTGGTCCGCCCGGACGAGACGATCAAGGCCCGGTTGCGGTTAAGACGATCCGGGCAGAAACCGGATCGCTCTCGGGTCAGCTAGCGTATACCGGCACGACGCGCCCGGCTCAGCAGGTGGCGCTAAGAACGCAGCTAAACGGCGAGGTGATAGATCTGAGTGCAGATGCGGGTGACCTGATTGACCAGGGAAGCGTGCTGGCGCAGCTTGACGGTAATTTGCAGATTACTGATTTGGGTGAGGCCGAAGCTGAGCTGGCGGCAAGGCGCTCGGAAGCGGCGCAGGCACAGGTGGCCATTAGCGACGCGCAGGCAGTGGCCGTCAATGCACAGGCAACGCTCGATCAGGCTCGGCTAGATGCCAGCCGACTGCGAGGACTGGCCGACCAGGGTGGAATTTCACTGCAGGCGGCTGAAGCTTCGGAACTCGCGGTAGTGAATGCGCAGCAGGCGTTGCAATCTGCCCAGGCGCAGGTGGCGTCGCGGCAGCAGGCGGCAGCCTCGGCAGCTAGCCGGATTGAAGCTCAGCAGGCAGTTGTAGCACAGCAGCAAAATCAGCTCTCTGATACGGATGTGCGATCGCCCATCTCAGGCGTAGTGCTCTCTCGGCAGGTCGATATCGGCAGCTATGTCGAATCTGGCGCAACCCTGTTTGAACTTGGCGATCTCGGTGCGATCAAAGTCACGGTGCAGGTCTCTGAACTCGATTTGGCTCAGCTCAGCCTAGATCAGCCAGCCCAAGTCACGCTTGACGCCTTTTCTGGCGAAGGCAGTATTTTGGGGCGCATTACCCAAATTGCGCCGCTAGCAGATGCCACTTCTCGGCTGCTGCCAGTGGAGGTCACTATTCCTAATTTGAATGGGCAAATCGGTAGCGGGCTGCTGGCGCGAGTGCAGTTTGGCGCAAACGCAGAAGACCGGGTGGTGGTGCCAACTAGCGCCCTAGAAATTGGTGAAGATGACGCGGCGGTGTATGTGGTAGAAGGGGAAGGCGACGCGGCAAAGGCGATCGCACGTCCAGTCAGAATCGGTGAACAAGACGATGACCGGGTAGAAATTCTCTCGGGGTTAGCGCCAGACGAGGCGTTTATTGTGCAGAGCGATCGCCTACTCACGTCCGGGCAGGCCGTACGGCTCAGCATTTTATCTGACCGCGAGCAAAGCCCTAACTAGGCAGCTATCTTAAGCCCGCATATCTTGAGCGGCCTATCTGGCATATTTTTAGCGCAAATACCTTAAACGCAAATACCTTAAGCCTGCATATCTTGAGCGCGTTAAGCGTAATAGCCTAAGCCAAATGGCTTAGCTGTTCCATTCAGCGCAACCCTCACTAGCTTACGACCCTGAAACCTGAACGGCCTAAATGAAACAACTTCCTGCTTCATCCGCGTCTCCAATCGGGGGCCCGACTTCAAACAACGCTTCAGATGGTTTTGCTCAGTCTGCGCCAGGCGGTCTTAGCATCAGCGTCATCGCTATTCGGCAGCACATTGCAACGCTGATGCTAACAGTGGCCGTTGTCGTGCTGGGTCTGTTCTTTGTGCAGCAGCTCCCCGTCGATTTGCTGCCGTCTATTACCTATCCGCGCATCGGGGTCAGGGCTGACGCGCCTGGGGTCTCACCCGAAGTAGCAGTCGATGAGATCACCCGTCCGCTAGAGCAGGCGCTAGCTGCTACCGAGGGGGTGGTGCAGGTAGTCTCTCAAACCAGAGAAGGCCGAATCAGCTTAGATCTCTATTTTCAGCCGGGCGGCGATATCGATCAGGCGCTCAACGATGCTACGGCCACTCTCAACCGCGCCCGCGACAGCTTGCCAGAAACTATCGGACAGCCGCGACTGTTTAAGTTCGACCCGTCTCAGCTACCGGTGTACGAAATTGCCCTAACTTCTGCTTCGCTACAGGGCGTAGACCTTAGAGTATTTGCCGATCAAGATCTAGCTCGCGAGCTAAATACGGTGCCGGGAGTGGCCAGCGTAGACGTGTCCGGGGGCGTGCAAGAAGAGATTCGCATCAACCTCGATCCGGCTCGGCTACAGTCTTTAAATCTGGGCATCAATGACGTTTTAGATGCCCTCTCTGCGCGCAACCAGGACACGTCTGGCGGGCGAATTGATGGGCCCAACGACGAGCCGCTAACGCGAGTAGCAGGCCGGTTTCAAGGAGCCGACGAGATCAGCAGCTTGATCTTTGACGTGGGCGATCCGGCTGCGCCTCAGCAGGTCTATTTGCGAGACTTTGCCGAGGTGATTGACGGCACCGAAGAACAGCGCATTTTTGTGACGCTTAACGGTGAGTCTGCGGTCAAACTGAGCATTCAAAAGCAGCCTGCGGCCAACACGGTTAGCGTGGTCGATGCAATCAAAGTTAAGCTCGATGCGCTGCGCACTTCGGGCCTGATTCCAGAAGATCTGGTGCTCAATGCCACGCTAGATGAGTCTGTTTTTATTCGCAATGCCATTAGCAACGTGGCGATCGCAGGGCTCACAGGCGCAGGGCTAGCCGGAATTGCCGTGCTCTTCTTTCTCGGATCGCTCCGGCAAACTTTTATTATCATCGTCGCTATCCCTTTGGCGACGCTGGTCGCAATTTTATTGATGGGCGTGTTTGGCCTGTCGCTCAACGTTTTTAGCCTGGGCGGGCTGGCCCTTGGTGTTGGCATTGTGGTAGATAACGCCATTGTCATGCTCGAAAATATTACTAAGGGCGTAGAAACCAAGAGCGTAGAAACTAACGGCGCAGAAACTAATGGCATAAAAACCAGAGGCCCAGAAGAAAGCGATCGCTTAGGGAGTCAGGCCGTGATTCGTCAGGCGGAAGCGAGCAGCCGCGAGCTAGAGTCGGCGCTGTTTGCGTCTACAACGACAAATCTGGTGGCAGTGCTGCCATTTTTACTAATTGGCGGCTTCATTTCGCTGCTGTTTAATGAGCTGGTGCTGACCGTGAGCTTTGCGGTGGCGGCGTCGCTGATTGTGGCGCTGACGGTGGTTCCGGCGCTGACCTCACGGCTGCTGGCGATTCGCCGGTCGAGCGGGGTTGGTAATTTTTGGTTGATTCGCCAGTTCGACCGGCAGCTACAGCGAGCGACCTGGCGCTATGGTCAGCTATTGGGCTGGGTGCTGGGGCGGCGAATTTTGACCGTTGCGATCGCTTTTTTAATCATGGGTGGCAGCAGCCTGCTGATGGTGCCCAATATCCCGCAGGAGATTTTACCGAGCATTGCCACTGGCCAAGCCAATTTGTTTGTGCAGTTTCCCCCCGGCACCACCCTAGAAGAAAACCGCACGGTCATGAGCGCCATCGATCAGCTCCTGCTAGAGCAGCCTGAAACCGAATATGTTTTTAGCACCGCTGGCGGCTTTCTCTTTGGCAATAGCAGCAGTGAAAATGCGCTGCGCGGCATCAGTACGCTTACGCTGGTTCCCGGCACCGATGTCCAATCGTTTAGCGATCGCCTCAATGGTGAATTTAATCAGTTCAACCTAGTGCAAACTCGAATCCGCATCTCTCCAGGAGACGTGCGGGGCCTGACGCTGAGCAACTCGCCAGTGCGCAGCGACGTCGATGTCATTTTGCAGGGCAGCGATATTCGTCTGTTAGAAGAAGCCGGGCAGCAGGTGCTAGACGCGCTCGATCAGCAGGCCCTGCTTGCTAGCTATTCACCCGACGCCGACCCCCCTCAGCCCGAAATTCAAATCCGCCCCGACTGGGAGCGGGCCGCTGACTCGGGCCTGTCTGCTGAGGCGATTGGCCGCACTGTGCAAACCGTTCTATCAGGCTCAGTGCCCACCCAGGTTCAGCGGGGCGATCGCCTGGTCGATGTCCGGGTGCAAACGCCCGTTGCCCTTGTCCAAAACCTCACCGAGCTAGCGCAATTGCCCCTGCTAAATGGCAGCGAGCAGGCCGTGCGGCTAGGCGACGTGACCCGAATTGAAGACGGTCAGGCCCCTGGCGAAATTCAGCGTATTAGCCAGCGGCAGGTCTTTATCATCGAAGGAGATTTGGCTGAAGGGGCAAGCCTTGGCGAAGCCTTAGAAGAAGCAAGCCGCATCGTAGAGAGCCTCTCCTTGCCCGAGGGCATTACGCGCCTGCCCAGCTTTAGCGCCGAGAGCAACGCGGCCATCCAAGACGGCATCGGCATTCTCGGCGGGCTTGCGGCCTTTTTGGTCTTTACCGTTATGGCCGTGCAGTACAACTCACTGATCGATCCGCTGGTGATTATGCTAACTGTGCCTCTGGCTTTGGCGGGCGGTATCTTTGGCCTATTTATTACCCAGACAGCCATTGGCGCAACGGTGATTGTAGGCGCGGTGCTGCTGGTGGGCATTGTGGTAAATAACGCCATTATTTTGGTAGAGCTGGCCAACCAGATTTATGAGCAGGAAGGGTGCGATCGCCTGACGGCCATTCTCAAAGCCGCCCCGCAGCGCCTGCGCCCAATTTTAATGACGACGATTACCACCGTACTTGGCATGTTTCCCCTAGCCTTGGGCATTGGCGAAGGCTCCGAATTTTTGCAGCCACTGGGCGTTGTTGTTTTTTCTGGCCTAGCGATCGCGACCCTGCTGACGCTATTTATCATTCCCTGCTTTTACACGCTGCTGCACGCGAGCGAGCGAGCGGTCGGTGACACCTATAACTAGTGGCTTAGCCACATCTGTCAACCCTCCCATAGCCGAAATTTAGAGCCTCTTATCGGCAAAAAAGAAACAAATCTCTCAAAAATCTCCCAGTACAGCATTTCTATAAAGGATTCAATTACGACAATGTAATGAAAATGCACTGAAAGCCGTAAGAAAATCTTATTTTTTAGGCCCTATCATGAAAGCGCAGAACAAAAAGTGCAGAATAAAAAATCTCTTTTCCGCAGGTCGTAATTAGCGGCTAGCGAGAAAAAGAGACCCGTTTTGTTCAACTTCTTTTTCCACTATTTTTTTGAGGAATTCCATGCGTTTTACACTCTCTTCACTGTCTTTCTCCAAACTGGCAGGCGTTGCGGCTGCTCTGATGATCTTGCCCGTCGCGGTTGCTTGCGATAGCCAACCTGAAGACACTGCTGTTGATACAACCACCGAAGAACCCGCCGATACGACCGCCGAGGCACCCGCCGAAGACGAGATGATGACAGAAGGCGAAACTATCGTAGACGTCGCTAGCGCCAACGGCTCATTCAATACGCTAGTAGCTGCTATCGATGCTGCTGGTCTAACAGAAACGCTGAATGGCGAAGGCCCCTACACGGTCTTTGCGCCTACGGACGAAGCTTTTGCCGCGCTACCTGAAGGCGTTCTAGATCAGCTACTCTTGCCAGAAAATCAAGAAGTTCTAGCGCAGATTCTCACCTACCACGTTGTGGCGGGCGAAGTGCCTTCTAGCGAAGTTCAAACTGGCATGGTGCCCTCGGTCGAAGGCTCTGACCTTGATATCGTTGCTGACGGCGGCAGCGTCACAGTGAACGGTGCTAATGTTGTGACCCCAGATGTCATGGCTAGCAACGGCGTAATTCACGTCATCGACACCGTATTGCTACCCCCTTCTGTTGATCCTACTGCGCTTTAGAGGATTGCCGCTTTAAAGGATTACTGAAAAAATCAGCGCCAAGCCTCGGCTAGGTTTAGCTAAGTATCACTCGCAGCTTGCGATATTTGGTTGTGGTATTTAGTGAGATATCTAGTCGAGGCGGATTTACGGCAGACATGACGAGACAGGCCTGAATAGGCAGACATGGCCGGGCAGATATGACTAGCGGAACGTGGTCGCTGGCGTACGTTTCGCCGAGCGTTTCGAAGCTAAGTGGGTTGGGGAATACTGCATTCAAAGATACTCCCTTGAAAGAACCTTTCGTCTGAAAGGACTGAGGTCTTTTTTCACAACCATGACCTCCTTCCTCACTCCCCATCTCCCGGCGTTGATAGTAGCCGAAAATCTGATTGTTTCGGGCTCTTACGTCGCGATCTCAGCCGGTATTTCTTATGGAGTCTGGCGTAATCGGCAGGCAGGGGTCAGCCCTGTTGTGGTGGCAGTGGCGGCTATTTTTGGCAGCTGCGCGCTTGGGCATGGTATGCACGCTTTGTGTAAGCTTGGCGTGCCAAATATCCTGACTTGGCAGGCAGTAGCCGATCTGGTGACTGTTATTGTCGCCGTGAGGTTTCTCAGTTTTTATGAAAGCTTTGATTTGCTGGCCAGAATTAGCCAAATCGCCGAATCTAAAGCTCGGCTCGAATCTCAAAACGATTTGCTGCAGCAGACTATTGAAAAACTCCACAAGGCTCAAAGCCAGCTAGTAGAGAAAGCTCAGCTCGAATCTCAGAATAAGCTGTTACAGAAAGCAATCTCAGAGCTTCAGCAGACTCAGACTCAGCTAGTGCAGGCCGAAAAAATGTCTAGCCTGGGCCAGCTGGTTGCGGGTGTGGCTCATGAGATTAACAACCCCGTCAATTTCATTGCCGGAAACCTAAGTCACATACAGCAATACACTCACGATTTGCTGTCGCTGATTGGCCTTTATGAGCAGGTCTGTCCTCAATCTGTTCCTACTATTGAATCTAAAGTCGAAGAAATCGATCTGCTTTTTCTCCAGCAAGACCTGCCCAAGATCCTAACCTCAATGACGATGGGAACGGATCGGATTAGCCAAATTGTCTTGTCGCTGCGCAGCTTTTCTCGAATGGACGAGGCTGCTTATAAAGCTGTTGATATTCATGAGGGAATTGACAGTACGCTACTAATTTTGCAGCATCGGCTCAGCTATCAGTCGGAATGCCCGTCGATTAGGCTGATTAAAGAATACGGCGATTTGCCAACGGTTGAGTGCTATGCCGGGCAGCTAAACCAGGTGTTTATGAATATTTTGACCAATGCCATCGATGCGATAGAGCAGGCCAACATAGAGCAGGCCAACATAGAGCAGGCCAACACCAAACAGCCGCAGATAGAGCAAGATGCTGAGATCTGTATTCGCACAGCGGTGCTTAGGGCGGGATGGGTGGAAATTGCGATCGCTGATAATGGCCCTGGCATGACCGAATCGGTCAGAAACCAAATCTTTAATCCCTTTTTTACCACTAAGCCAGTTGGTAAAGGAACGGGTATTGGCATGTCGATTAGCTACCAGATTGTAGTTGACAAGCACCAGGGCAACCTTGAGTGCTGCTCACAGCTCGGTAAAGGAACAGAATTTTTGATCCAAATACCGATTCAGCAGTCTAGTACCTAAAGTTAGGCAGCCAAGCGTTGAGAAGACTCAGCCTGCATTTACTCAAGAGACGACCATCGCCTGCTAAATAACGCCTCAGCTATTGCAAATTCGTGTGCGAATACATTTGTGAATATGCTGAAGCATCAGTAGAAATAGCCTTCATTGACGACCATTCTCTATTGCAGATGAATAGCCAATGAGGGCTTTGTGCTGGGCGCGTTTGTGCATTCTGTGCATATATTAAAGATGGTAGACCCATAGAGACGGTAGACCACCAAAACCTGTAAAACGAGATCTTTTAGTTAGGAGAATTCTCTTAGTATGACACGACACAATTGGCTCGCATGGCCTGCTTTATCCGCTATTCTATCCACCACTTTTCTGTCCACCGCTTTATTAGGCTTCGGCGCGGCGGCGGCCTCGGCTGAAGACGTTAAAATTACGCCGCTGGGCAGTCACGATGGTGAGTTCTGTGCTTCTGATCGGGCGCTGGTGTTAGAAGATCCTAACGGGCTGCGGATTTTGTACGATGCTGGGCGAACTGTGGCAGGGACGGATGATCCTCGGCTCGGTGAAATTGATGTTGTGCTGGTGAGCCATGTGCACGGTGATCATCTGGGCGATCGCAGAATTACAGCGGCCAATCAGGGCACCTGCGCGCAGCCCGAGGCAAGTATGAGCACTATACCCAATTCCAACAGCGTTGAAATTGCCGTCGGCCAATCGGCAAATATGATTGTAGGCAGCGAAATGTCGCAGTTTTTGGCTAACAAAGTAGAGGGGCTAGGCGGTGATCCTAGTTCTGTTCAACTGGTTCGCTTTGGCGCATCGCGAGAGATTGACGGTGTTAGTTTTACAACAGTACCGGCAGTTCACTCTAACGGGCTTAGCGGTGACTTTATCGAAGGCGAGCTAGGAGAGAGTCTTTCGGCTGCGGGCCTAAGCGCCTATGTGGGGCCACCGACTGGATATGTGATTACCTTTTCTAACGGGCTAGTGGTTTACCTATCGGGAGATACAGGAGTAACGGCTGAGCAAGAAACAGTTGTGGGTGGCCAGTACGGAGCGCAGCTAGCCGTGATTAATATCGGTGATACCTACACAACCGGGCCAACAGAAGCCGCCTACGTGATTGATGAGCTGATTGCGCCTGCTAGCGTGATTGCCTCCCACGCGAATGAAGCGGCAACTAGCGAGGGCCAGGTGCAGCCAGATACTCGAACCGCTGCTTTTATTGAGGCGACCCAGACGCCCGTTTACGTTTCGCTTAGTGGCAGAACGCTGTTATTTAACGCGGCAGGAGAGTGCGTAGAAGGATGCACTCTGCCAGAGATGTAGTGAATTCTGCTAGCTGCTTTGCCAGCCAGTTTGCCAGCCTAGTTTGTCTACCTAGCTCGTCTAACCAGCTCGCCTAACTACAGGGTTACGGAATAGTGAAAACTACCCATGCCCTGTGGTTGAGTTTGGTGTATAAATAAGTGAGATAGAGCCCTAATACCTCTGGTATGGACATGGCCTTCCAGACGGATGCAGACTTAAAAGAAGCCTATGCTAAACGCCTAAGAAAAGAGGGCCAAGGCGTCTCTGTTGACGTGCCTGTTGGTAAGCATGGCGGTACGATTGATATTCTTACCGACTGTGAAATTATTTTGTGTACGCTTGATTTGAACCAGGCTAATGCAATGGCGATAAGGTCTAGGCTTGGCTTTTATGGTCGCTTGTCACCCAGTTGGCAGAAGGTCACTGTTGTTCAAAAAGTTGTCGAACCTGCCGCAGCCAGTTTGCTCGCTGCAGCCGGAATCAAGCTTGTTGATCTGTCTGCTGAACTAGCTATCAATGCAACAGAGTCTACATCAATAATCCTCGTGGATAAGCGGCAACTATCTTTGACTAGAGGGAACGTTTATTTTTACCCTGCACTCGATAGCGTTGAAGGTGGAGAGGGGCTGCGTGTGGCCATGCTGGCTATTGCGGCGGTTCTTTTTATTGGAATCTGCGGGCTCGTTATTTCCTCAGTGCTGTAGTTTTTGATGCTGTAGTTTCGATGCTGTAGTTTCGGTGCTGTAGCTCTTGGTACTGTCCTCAGCTAGCGATGTGGTGAATTCTGCTAGCTGCGCTGTGCATGACGGTGACAGCCCGCACAATGCGGCTAAGCTCAGTGGCTATGGGCGTTTGAATCTGGATAGCTTGCAGGGTAGGTGTCGTTGCAGTAGCGCTGCTGCTTACTTTATCTTTCATCTCTAGCAGTCGAGCTGTATGCAACTCTTCTACGCGATCGCAGATAGTCGCCAGGTAGTCAGCTAAGGGCGGCAAGGACTGAAGCGGCTGCTGGCTGTTGAGCGCGATCGCTAAATTCAGCAAGGCGTGCTCAGTCGCAGCCAAAAGCTGTTCGACCTGCGTAAGCCTGTCTGTTTCTACAGAACCCGTTTTAGGTTCTGCTCTGAAATCCTGACTGAAATTCTGACCAAAATCTCGGCTGAAATCTTGCGCAAAATCTTGACTATGCTCGCCCAGCGCCGTTACTGCATTGAACAAAACCCGAACGTACAAAATCAACGTCATCACCGGCTCAATCTCTCCTCGAATATGGCGTGGTTCGCCAAAGAGTCTTTGAGCGCTGGCCTCGGCATTTGCATTCTCTAAAGACGCCTGATGGCGTAGCCGAGCTAGCGAAGTGGCAGCTACTTCAGCTTCTGTCTCGCTATCGGCCAGGGTGTTTGTGTCTAGAGTGTTTGTGTCTAGAGTCCCTGTTGGTAGAGTATTTGCCGATAGTGAATAATCGGTAGGCAAACATTGGCTGACGGTAACTTGGAAATAAGCGAGATTGGCTTGAATGGTCTGCGCTAGCTGGGCCGGAAGCTGTTGCTTTTCCCAGCTAGGAAAGAACAGATAGCTGCCCGCAAAAGCAAGCGCGCCCCCAATTAGGCTATCCACAATTCTTTGAACGCCAATTTCCCATCCCCCGATGCCGACTGCGCTAAATAGCAAAACAATTACGGGTGTCAGCAGCGCAATAAAGACGCTGTAGCTAAGAGGCCGCAGTGACATCGCGGCAAACATCAGCCCAAAAATTAGCAGCATGTTGACCACCGCGTTGTGACTAAATGTCACTAGCACCATTCCAATTATCCCACCGACGCAAGTGCCCAAAATCCGCTGTCCGATGGCTTGCGCGGTGCCGCCAAAGTTGGGCTTCAGCGCAATTAAGGCCGTTAGGGTAATCCAGTAGCCTCTAGGAATAGGCGTTAACTCGGCAATTAGCTGGGCGATCGCAACGACAATTGCCAATCGCAGCGCATGGCGAAAAATAACAGATCGAAAGGTGAAGTTGTCTTTAAACGTATTAGCAACAGTTGTGAGTAGCGTTTCGGGTTCTGGCTGCGTAAGAATAAATCTTTTTTGCTGGGCGCTTGATTGAGTGTTTGGTTGGTCGTTTGACTGGTCGTTTGACTGGTCGTTTGACTGAGCGTTTGAACCAGTGCTGGCGCGATCGCCTCGTTGGCGCTTTTGGGTCGCGAGGGCTATTGCGGTTTCAATATCTCTATAAATTTGGTCTGACAGCTGGCTCAAGCTAGTCACTATTTTGTTGAAATTGACCAGCGCGGCATAGTCTTTTGCCTGTACTTCTAGGGTTTGCTCATATATCTGCTGGCGCAGCCCTTTCCATTTGTTTTCGAGTGCCGCTATGCTGCGCTCCAAATCGCTCAACAGCTCATCTGAAAACAGAGAGCTGCGGTTTTGCTTAAGCGTAGTAGACACTGCCTGCAAGCTATTGGCAATCTGTTCTATGGCTTGCCTAGTTTCTGGCTGCAACGTCTTGAGCAGTGGATTTTGAGACGCGATCGCACTTAGCTCGGTCAAGGCGACTAGCACATGAAGAATCTGATTGGCATCTTCAATCGTGACCAATAGCTGAGAGCCTCTAGGACTTTCTGCTTTCTCTGTAGCCCACACCGATGTCCACATACCACGCGCAGTGCTCAGCTTTTCAATTGCGGCATCTTGCCCCTGCAAAAACCGCTGGGGCCAGTCTGGCTGCTGCGAACCAGACACCCGCTCTCCTGACAGCCGCGCTAACTTACCTAACGCGGCATAGCACTCGGCAACCGCCTGTATAGCAGGCTTATATGGCCTGATTGCCCATACTCCCGAAGCTAGCAGCATCGGCCACAGCCCACCGGCAAAGCAAAGCACACACTGTTCTAAAATTGCCCCCCAGTCAGGAAATGAAGAAAACCGAGCAAGAGAAACGATAAACATCAGCGAAGTCACTAAGCTAATGCTAGCCATCGTCGTGCCAAGAGAGCCTGCTAGCGCCAAGAGAAAAATGCCGATGAAAGTAGCCGCGATCGCTAGCCAAAAGCTACCGCTTACCAGATTTGCTATCAGCAGTGCTAGCGTCACTCCGACGGTGGCGACACCTGTTGCCGTCACCTGCTGACGGTGGGTGCCATTGATGCGCACTAGCCCTACAAACAGCGCGGAGATAGTCGGAATGGTGCTGAGCTTTGGCTGATTTAGCAACAGCCCCGCTATGATAGGGCCGCTGAGCACCACCAGCATCCAAGCACCGTAAATATAGGCCGGTTTCCCTGGCTTAATTTGAAACTGCCGTTGTAACCAGATAAGAAGGCGTTGCTTTTTGGGGGGCATATCGTTTTAGCGCCGTGAGGGCATTTGCAAATTACCAGTATTCAGCATTTTATTAGGTTCCCTCTGCCGATTCTGTCTCAAATCTAAGCGATGCTTTAGCCGGTTGAGAGGCTGCAAAGGCCATGATTATATCTATGACTAAAGTCATGATGTAGAAACAAATAGGATGAAACTGGTCTTCAATAAAAGCTGGGGCATTCGGCTAAACCAGGCGATAGCTGTAGGCATGACTCAGGCGGTGTGACTCAGGTGGTATGAATCAGGCGGTATAAATCAGAATGAAGCAACGTATGAACCGTGCTATTCAGCTACATAATCATCCGTTTCGCTTCCTGCTTTATTTAGAGTGGGGACTGCTTGCGGTAGCTATTGTTAGTGCTTTGGAGGCACCGCCTGGCCGGTTGCTTAGAGAGACCTTGGGGGGGCCTGCTGGCCGTTTTCATCACCAGGGGCCGCCGCCAGATTGGTATCACAATCCCCTTTTAGCGGTAATAGCGCTCGTTTTATTTGGATGCATGGGCCTATATTTACCTGCGAGGCCGTTGCCCAAGTTTGGGCATACGCTGGGCCAGGTTTTGCTAACTTTGCTGCCATCAGCCACCGTTTTAAATAGCGGTCGCACCTTTCCGTTTGTCTATGTAGTGCTGGTCATTCGCAGCTGCTTGATGTATGGCTTGGCTGGGCGGTTAATCCTGACGGGAACTGCCTTTGTGCTGTTCGTTGGTGGACTGTTGTTTCGGCTGCGATCGCTAACGGGCATAGGCCGCCGCTTACCACCAGAAGCGCGCGATCGCCTGCAAGAGCTAATCGTGGGTCTTCAGCTCAACTTCGTTGTTCTTTTCGGGCTTTCTTTGCTCTTAGTCGTGCTGCTAATTAACGCTCTGCTCACCGAACGCCAAAGCCAGCAGCGCTTGCGACAGGCCAATCAAACCCTACGCAGCTCTGCCCAAGAAATTGAAAAGCTGGCGATGGATCAAGAGCGCAGCCGCATTGCCCGCGATATTCATGACGCGCTAGGTCATTCACTTACCGCGCTCAATATTCAGCTAGAGAGTGCGGTTAAGCTGTGGGAAAAAGACCCGGCTAGAGCGCAGCAGTTTCTGGGCAATGCCAAACGGCTAGGCAGTCAGTCTTTACAAGAAGTGCGGCAGTCGGTGGCCGCGCTCAGGCAAGATCCGCTAGCAGGACAGACATTAGAGCGTGCGATCGCCCATTTAGTTGAAGATATTCACTCTAATCTGGATAGCCATTTGACCATTACCCAACAGATTGAACTGACTGAGGCCCTACCGAACAACCTCAAGATTTTGCTCTATCGAATTTTGCAGGAGGGGTTCACAAACATTGTGAAACATGCCCAGGCTAGTCAGGCTCAGCTCAATCTGATAAGTTCGGCAGCAGTGGTTACCCTCAGCCTAGAAGATAACGGCCAGGGATTTGATCCCGCTCAGGCCCAAACGGGATTTGGCCTGCAAAGTATGCGCGATCGCGCTGAATCTGTGGGCGGCACTTTTGCGATCAATAGCGCAGATAGCGGAACCCGATTGCAGGTGAGCTTACCGATAGTGAGACGATAGCTAATGATTAAAATTCTTTTAGTCGAAGACCAAAAGCTCATTCGTGAAGGGCTCAGTGCACTGCTATCACTCGAAGCCGATTTAGAAATAGTTGGCGAGGCTGAAAACGGGCAGATCGCCCTAAATTGGCTTGCTCAAATCGCGACGGCTCGGGCCACAGCAGAATCGCTGCCAGATATCGTCTTAATGGATATGAGAATGCCCGTAATGGATGGCGTCGCCGCCACCGCCGCGATCGCTCGTCAGTATCCCACCCTCAAAGTGCTGGTGCTCACTACCTTTGACGACGATGAGCTGATTGCTCAGTCACTGGCCGCAGGCGCGCAGGGCTATCTGCTCAAAGACACCCCGTCTGAAGAACTGGCAATGTCGATACGCGCTGTGGCCAAAGGCTACAGTCAGTTTGGCCCTGGAATCGTGCAGAAAATGATCACTCAAGTTTCTCAGTCTGCCGTTTCTGAAGCGTCTTCTCAGGTGTCTTCTCCGGCTACGCAAGCGCCGCCGACCCTTCCCCCTGAAACCCTTCCCCCTGAACTCGAAGCCCTGACGCCCAGAGAGAAAGAAGTTTTGATTTGCATTGGGCAAGGGGCAAGCAATAAAGAAATTGCTCAGCAGCTATTTTTGTCAGAAGGAACCGTCAAAAACCACGTTACTAGCGTGTTGAGTCGGTTGGCTCTGCGCGATCGCACCCAAGCAGCCCTTTTCGCTGCTCAGTGGGCGGCCCACTGGCTGCCTCAATCAACCGCCTCAGCCGACTCCCTTAACCGGTTTCCTCAAGAAACAAGAGACCCCTCAAAAAAATTAGAGCAACCATAAGAATCCTGCCGAAATAGGGTACAACTAGTCAGTCAGTAGCAACGAGATAATTTGATGAATGATACGGCAAGTGTCTTAAGCAACTCGACAGATACCGTATTCGGCTTGACGAATGTCACCGTCGTTGCTCTAATTTGACTACTTCTGCCTCGTAGCCTAAAAAAAGCCCTGAAAAAGCACAAAAAACGCTAACACTTTCTATGAAGCCTTCCCATCACGCTGAGCCAACCCCATCAGCTCCGGCCCGCTACGCTCCTTCTGTACCGATGTCGGTCTACAGAGAACTAGCCGCCGAGCTTCGGGCCAATAAAGCAGTCATTGATTCGCTCAATAGCCGTAATCAGCAGCTAACAGCGCAAAATCAACGGCTCAAGCAAGAAATCCACAACTTTGTGCAGGCCACCCTCAATCTTGGGCAGTTTGCAGGCATTGCTAGGCAAACGGCTCCCAGTGAGTTTCCTAGCCCCTCAACAGAGCCTTTCCCCGAGCAAATTGCGCCTGATACGCTCGCCAAGCTAGTTCGCGCTCAAGGCGAAGCGAGAAAAGCCGCCGCCTCGGCAGAGTCTACAGATCAGCTAGCCAGTCCTCATGTCTATACAGAAGCTGCTGCCAACATGCCTGCTGCCAATACCGTCTCTCGCTCGATTCCGCAGCCGCGCCGAGTGCCCAGCCCGATTCAAAAATCGCCCTCCGGTTCCACCGCGCTTTTGAACAGCTTGGCAAACACCCCAACAAACGGCTCGGAGCGGATACCTAGCGTTAAGCGCTCAGCAGCTCAGCCAACGGCTTCGACGGCTAGCCCCAAAGCCAGCCGCCGTCAGCAGGCGTCTACTCGTCAAAAAATCAGCCAGCAGTCGGAAATAGTGCCTCAGGCACAGGTGCTGCCCAAGCTCTTTACCGAGCAGTCCGGTGAATATCGTAGTTCAGCGCTAGAGAGCAAAGAAGATAAGGAAATTGGCGGTATTTGGCTCGCACTTTCTATTATCTTGATTGTTGTGACTGCGTTTGGCGCTGGATTCTTAATTATGAAGCCTTTGCTAAACGATCGGTAAAATCTTCTATGGTAGTAAGCGGATGTGCACCGAGACGTGTAGCAATCTGCACAAAGCTGTGTCGCAATGTGACTCAAGCTATACTCAGCTGGCGCTGACTCGATCGCTATCGAAAACAACCGGCGAACCGACTGATAACTGGGAGAACAGTACTGAACATTATGAAAAGAATCGAAGCGATTATCCGCCCTTTTAAGCTAGACGAGGTTAAAATCGCCCTAGTAAATTCGGGCATCGTTGGCATGACCGTTTCCGAAGTCCGTGGCTTTGGCCGTCAAAAAGGCCAAACAGAGCGCTATCGGGGCTCTGAATATACGGTAGAGTTTTTGCAAAAGCTCAAGCTAGAAATTGTCGTCGAAGATGCTCAAGTTGACATGGTGGTGAGTAAAGTCATTGAGTCAGCTCGCACGGGTGAAATCGGCGATGGCAAAATCTTTATTAGCCCGGTCGATGAAATTGTGCGAATCCGGACAGGCGAAAAGAATCTGGAAGCGGTCTAGGCAACTAAAGTACGAGGAAGAATATTCCAACGCTAGGGGGTAGGTGACTACCTCCTTTTTTTGTTTTTATCGAATCATGGTCAATCCTACTTCTTTTAATAGTCGAGATAGCTGCCAGCAAGCGGTTGAAAGTCAGCTACAAACGTATGCGCGTTTCGGTGTGGATTTAGGACTAGAGCGGATTGAATTAGTGCTGGCAAACTTAGGCAATCCTCACCATAGGGTGCCAATTATCCACGTCGCGGGCAGCAATGGTAAGGGATCGGTCTGCGCTTATTTATCTGCTGTGCTCACAGCCGCAGGCTATCGTACGGGCCGCTATACCTCGCCTCATTTAATTAATTGGACAGAGCGCATCTGTATTGACGATCAGCCGATTAGCTGGGCAGACTTGCAAACAAATTTGGCGGCTGTAGAGGAAGCGGTTTCGTCTGCTGATCCTATACCCACGCAGTTTGAAATATTTACGGCGGCGGCTTGGCATTATTTCGCCGCGCAGCAGGTTGATATTGCGGTGGTGGAAGTCGGGCTAGGCGGCAGGCTCGATGCCACTAACGTGTGCGATCGCCCGCTAGCAACCGTCATCGTCTCTATTAGCCGCGATCACTGGCAGCGGCTAGGCAATACGCTAGCAAAAATTGCCCGTGAAAAGGCCGGTATTCTCAAACTTGGCGTTGCCGCGATCGCAGGCCCTCTTCCTCCAGACGCGGCAGCCGTCGTCACTACTCGCGCCGCTCAGCTTTCTGCGCCTCTCCACTGGGTGACCCCAGCGACAACAGTCCCTGACCACTCAATACCCGGCGCAGCGCTCACCGCTTTGCACTACAGCGGCATCGCCTATCCCCAAATGCTGCTAGGCGATCACCAGCGGGTGAATTCGGCCTGTGCGATCACCACTATCCAAGTGCTACGTCAGCAGGGCTGGAAAATCTCTGATAAATCTATTCAGCAGGGTATGGCAAGCGTTCGCTGGCCCGGTCGTTTGCAGCTAAGCCAGTGGCAGGGCCAGGCGCTGCTCATTGACGGAGCCCACAACCCAGACGCCGCCAAATCGCTAAGACGCTACGTTGATAGCACCTATCCCAATCAGGCAATTACCTGGCTGATGGGAATGCTGACCACCAAAGATCATACAGAGGTCTTACAAGCGCTATTGCGGCCTGCTGACCGCCTGCACCTAGTTCCTGTGCCCGGTCACTTAAGCGCTGAGCCTAAAGATTTAAGTGCGATCGCTCATCAGGTATGCCCGGCTCTAGCCCACTGTCAAACGCATCTAGACTTGGCGGCAGCGCTGCCGGTGGCTATCCAAACGCAACCGACCGTTCTCTGCGGCTCGCTCTACCTGATTGGTCACTTCTACGAACGGTACGCGGCTGAGCAGGCAATCTAGGTCAAATCCGGTCGCTTTCTATGGTCAACTTCCTGCGGTCAACTTCCTGCGGTCAACTTCCTGCGGTCAACTTCCTGCGGCCAATTTCCTATGGCCACTTCCCAGCGAGCCTTTCTCTAACTTATTCCTCATATCCCACGGGTGTCAGATAGCAGCCTGCAATCTTCCAATCGCCGTCTGTCTGCCGCTGCATCATGTAGGTTGCTCGCAGCAGCCGTCCACCTCGATCCATCAGCATCACCTGTTGAGTCGGTAGCCCTTCTACCATCTGGATAGATTCAAAAACGACCGAACGCGGCCTGTAGACGGAAGGATAGGCCGCTTCAACCATTGCCGCAAAATTTTCTGCTGTTCCAAACTGCTGCTGAATACCAGGGGCCGCTTCGGCAAAAGCCGCGATCGCATCGCTTTTTCGGAACGCTGCAATCTGTCGGCTAATTACCTGGCGAATCACCTGCAAATCCGTCTCTGCCAATTCCATCAAAATCGCGATCGCTTTTCTACGCTTTTCTATAAGTGTAGCGCTAGCCACACTATGATGAAGCAACGATGAAGCGCACCGTCTTCAAGCCATTCTCCAAATCATACTTTAGGTCATACTTCAGGTCATCTGCCCCAGACTAGGCCCTCGCTATATGCCGACTACTACACCTATCATTGACGTTCAAAATTTAGGCAAAGTCTATCCGGTTGCCGTCAAAGACCCCGGATTCAAAGGCACCTTGACCCACTTCTTTCGGCGTACCTACCGCGACATCGAAGCGGTCAAGCAGGTTTCCTTTAGCATTGAGCCTGGTGAAATTGTTGGATTTTTGGGTGCCAATGGCGCAGGCAAAACCACCACGCTTAAAATGCTCACCGGCCTTATCCATCCGAGCAGTGGCCACGTCAGCATCGCTGGCTACGAACCCTTTAAGCGTCTGCCTCAGTTTCTGCAAAAAATTACCCTGGTCATGGGCCAAAAGCAGCAGCTAATCTGGGATTTGCCTGCTCTAGACTCACTGCGCATCAACGCTGCCGTCTACAATATCAGCCCTGCCGACTTCCGTCAGCGCGTTGGTGAGCTAGCTGAAATGCTGTCCATCCAAGATCAGCTCAAACAGCCCGTTCGCAAGCTTTCTCTGGGCGAGCGAATGAAGGCTGAAATGCTTGCGGCCCTGGTGCACCGTCCCCAAGTTTTATTTTTAGACGAGCCGACGCTAGGGCTTGATGTCAACGCTCAAAGCGCCGTTCGCCAGTTTTTGCAGGAATATAACCACAGATACGGTGCCACCATACTGCTCACTAGCCACTACATGGCAGATATTACCGCTCTGTGCGATCGCGTCCTTGTCATTCATAAAGGCACTTTAATCTACGACGGTCTGCTAGACGGCCTGCTAGAGCAGTTTGCACCCTACCGCGAGGTTTCGATTGAGTGCGATCGCAACCAACCCATCAATAAAGATCAGCTACTGCGCTACGGCAACCTGCAAAAGCTCGACGGACATAAAGCAACCTTCTTAATCCCTGTCGAAGATCTTACGGCAGCAGTCTCGCATCTGCTCAGCACCCTGCAGATCCAAGATCTGTCAATCACAGAGCCTCCCATCGAAGACGTTATTGCCAAGGTTTTTGAAACCGGGCGAGCTTAACAGGCCCATCTTCGGCACTTTTCCAGCTAACTGGCTCAATTAGTCAGCTGGCTCAACTAGCCAACTGGCTTAACCACACATTTCCCGATCATACATTTATCACTCATCACTTTCCATGCGCCGCCCTCTCCACATCGCTCGCACCCTCATTTCCGTCTACTACGCCTACATGTTGGAGTACCGCGCTGAACTCATTTTTTGGGTGCTGTCGGGCAGCCTGCCGCTCATTTTTCTGGGTCTGTGGAACCAGGCTGCGCAAAGCGGCAACCTTGGCTTCACACCCACAGAATTCGCCCGCTACTTCCTGGGCGTCTTTCTCGTTCGTCAGATGACCGTGGTGTGGGTGATTTGGGACTTTGAAAAAGAAGTTGTGCAGGGAAAGCTTTCACCTTTGCTGTTACAGCCTATTGACCCCGTATGGCGGCATTTCTTTGGCCACATCGCCGAGCGCCTCACCCGCATTCCCTTCATCCTGTTGCTAGTTGGCCTTTTCTGCCTGCTGTATCCACAGGCTATTTGGATACCGACTCCCTACGCCTGCTTTTGGGGCTTGCTAGTGCTAGTGCTTTCGTTTTGCCTGCGATTTCTCATTCAGTACACCTTCGCCATGCTGGCGTTTTGGGTAGAGCGCGCCACCGCTATCGAACAGTTTTGGTTCTTGTTCTATACCTTTCTATCTGGCATGATTGCTCCCCTAGAGCTTTTCCCGGCATCTGTCCGTGCGATCGCGCTGTGGACACCTTTTCCCTACCTAATTTACTTCCCCGTAAATTTGCTAATTGGCCAGCCCGTGGACTTACCCAAAGGGCTGTTAGTTATGTTTGGCTGGGGTGCGATCGCGCTGCTGATTAACCGATTACTCTGGCACGCTGGCCTAAAGCACTACTCCGGTATGGGTGCGTAAGATAAACCACATAGTCTGCAAGCACATACTATCTGTATGGCGACGTGATGCGAATAATCGAGACTGAAAACTATGCTCTGCTAACAAGTCTTTTTTTGTATGATTTTGTATCTTTGTCGTCGTTTACAGTCAAAACAGAAATCATACCGTTTTAATCATTTAATAAGCGTAGGAAGAAGATTAGGCTATTTAGCTGATGTGCGGCCTAAGTAATGTTTACTATGTTGACGAAGAGCAAGAACACACCGTAGTCATAAGTACTTACTCAGCAAAGCCCAGTAATCATCTGGAAGTCATCTGGAAATTATCTAGATTCGACCGCTCGAAATCAGCCATTATCGAATTTTTGTTTGGTGCCAAAGACTCAGATTTGCTCAAAATCTCACTATATTGCTTGCTTTCGACTTCCTTCTAGAAAGCTTTCAGCAGTTCATCACAGCGTGCAGTCATCACAATTGGAGTTAGATTCTAAGAAATTAATGAGTAGCCTATCTTCTCAACAATCTTGTACACGGCAGCCGGTTTCATTTCGCAAAACTGCTTTGCAAATCGTGCCAAAATCAGCGCGATTTGCAGCCGTCGCAGAAAAAAGAGCACCATTAGTTCCTCTCCAGGCCGCTTCTAGCCAGGCCGCTTCTAGCCAAGCCGCGCCCGCTGAAAGCGCGTCTATTCACGCTATTGAAGTGCCGCTGTGTGAGCTGTCTAATGGAGAGCTAGTGTTGCGCTGTCAGAGCCAGCTAAAAAAAGATAGAGCTGCCTTTGAGGAACTCGTCAGTCGCTATCAGCGCTACGTTGACAAGCTGCTGTATCACTTGGCCTCTGACTGGTCGGATAGGGCAGACTTAGCACAAGAAGTTTGGATTCGGGTGTCAGATAGATCTAAAATTGGTGCCTAATTTTTTTCAGGTGGCAGCAGTTTGTCTAAAGCGGCTACGGTAGAGAGATTGAGCGCTTCCATCCAAGGCAACCCCTGCAATTGAGCGCCGAAGAA
>Ga0115546_1000032_pt1:2500-120495 | contig 120495 bp, 97 predicted proteins | sample COGITO_mtgs_1004_FD_87186 | JGI IMG/M metagenome (GOLD analysis project Ga0115546, IMG submission 87186) | Pelagic marine microbial communities from North Sea - COGITO_mtgs_100413 | ecosystem: Environmental > Aquatic > Marine > Epipelagic | place: Germany:Helgoland, sampling site...
CCCAGCCGAAAAAAACTGTACACCTAGCTGGTTCACCGTCGCGCCCAGCACGCCCGGCTTCTTGATAGTAACTTTCTAGGTTTCGTGGGAGATCGTAGTGGATGACAAAACGCACATCGGGCTTGTTGATGCCCATGCCGAAAGCGACAGTAGCAACGATGATCTGACTGTTATCTCGGATAAATTTGTTCTGATTAGTCTCACGTACTTTGCTGCTTAATCCGGCGTGATAGGGTACTGCTTGAATGTTGTTCTGCTGGAGTTTTTGGGTGACTTCGCTTACGTGCTTCCGGCTAAGGCAGTAAATAATTCCAGAGCCCTTTTCTTCTCCTTGATGGTGCTGAATTGTTTTGATGAGTTGGGTATGGGCCTTTTTCTCTTTTTGAATGACTTCATAGTAGAGATTCTGACGATTGAAGCTAGAGACATATATTGCGGGATCTCTTAGGCGTAGCTGCTGTGTAATATCTCTGCGAACCCTTGCAGTGGCAGTGGCAGTCAGCGCGATGATAGGAACCTGGGGATAGCGCTGCTTTATTTGGAAGAGTTGTCTATATTCCGGGCGAAAATCATGCCCCCATTCTGAAACACAATGGGCTTCGTCTATAGCAAAGATGCTAATGCCTATTCTGTTGCTGACTTGACCTAAGAAATTGGTAAACGCATCTGTGAAGAGTCTTTCGGGTGCAATATATAAAAGCTTTGTTTTTCCTGACAAGATATCTTTCTGATGTGATGCTGCTTGGTCCGATGAGAGAGTGCTGTTTAAGAATGTAGCTTCGATTCCGTTATCTCGTAAGGCTGTGACCTGATCTTGCATCAAGGCAATCAGTGGAGAAATGACAATGGCAAGACCAGATTGTAATAAGGCTGGCAGCTGATAGCAAAGAGATTTTCCGCCGCCAGTCGGCATAACGACAAGCGCATCTTTGTTTTTGAGGACTTGTTCGATAACAAACTTCTGGTCAAACCGAAATTTTTCGTATCCAAAAAAGTGTTTGAGTGCGTCTTCTAGTGAAGACTGGTGCGCAGACATAGCCGAAGTACTCATGCAATCAGGGGTCTTAGATGTATAGAGGTTACCCATAGATTTGATAGCGAAATTGTTAACTTAAGTAAACAAAATGCTGTCATGCCGTCATAGCGGCTTGACAGCATCAGGGTGACTCGTTAATGTAGTATTCATATCTGGTCACATTATTTCAATCCGATATGCCAGACAAGCAAAAAGTTACGTTATATCTTTCTGACGATCTGCACCGGCAGTTCAAGATTCGTTCAGCAGTGGACGGTGAAACGATGTCTGCTATGGCCCAGCGAGCCCTCAAGTTTTACTTGAGTCATGCAGACTTGGTTGAGAACCCAGCGGGAGGATACGGAAGGACTCATCAAGTTCATAACTGTCCTCAATGCAAGTCAGCTGTAGCGCTGAATGACAACAGTTTAATACTGGTTCGGAATCACAGCAGTCATGTGCAAGACGATCTACTTGGGATAGAGGAAATTTCTAGCCTGACTCAGCAGGATTCTTCTGTTCAGACGTCTAGTGTTGCTGATGTCAATTGTAAAGGTGAAGGTCGCCAGGACTCCAAGAGCCCTGACGAAGGAGAATTAATTACCTGCTAGCGAAGAAATTTTTCTTTGGAGTGATGCAGTTTGTCAAAACTGCTACGGAAAGTTTGTTGTTCTTGCTTTAATCTGTTGATTTAGATTGTAGGTAGATGTTTCAAATCGTCTTACTTGGAGGCGATCGCCATGAGAGAAGAGCTAAGCGTACTAATTCAGGCTCAATATCCGTTGATCTATTTGGTCACCTTTGAGGAAGAGCGGGCAGAAAGAACAATTTCAGCGCTTGCTCAACAACAGCCTCAGCAGCGCCTGTACACTTGGACGATGACTCACGGTGTGATTGAGTACGGCCACGAGCGAGGTTCAGGGCAACAGAACAATACTGTTTCTCCTCAGGCTGCTATCAATTGGGCCATGCGACAAAAAGAGGCTAGCATTTTTGTCTTCAAGGACTTGCATCCCTTCAAAGACAGCCCAGAGGTAACTCGCAGCTTGCGTGATGCGATTGAGAGCTTTCGAGGTACGCAGAAGACGATTATATTAATGTCTCCTGTGCAGGAAGTCCCGGTTGAGCTAGAGAAGGAAGTTGTTGTTCTAGACTTCAGTCTCCCCGATATGTCAGAACTGAATCAGGTTTTGACAGCTGAACTAAGCAAGTCTGGAATCGCTGATATTACTACAGAGGGTCGAGAAAAGCTTCTGAAAGCAGCGCTAGGCCTGACCCGTGACGAGGCGGAGAAGGTGTTTAGAAAGTCTCGCGTAATGGCTGGAAAGCTGACGGAATCAGAGGTTAATATTGTCTTATCTGAAAAGAAACAGTTAATCCGGCGCAATGGAATATTAGATTATATTGAAGAGGATGAAACACTTGACTCTGTCGGTGGATTAGAAGAACTGAAGCATTGGCTAAAGCAGCGCTCGAATGCCTTTACCGAGCGAGCCCGTGAGTATGGACTGCCACAGCCCAAGGGGATGTTAATCTTGGGGGTGCCTGGCTGTGGTAAGTCATTGATTGCCAAGACGACGGCTCGGCTTTGGGGGCTGCCACTGCTGCGATTGGATATGGGCCGCGTGTATGACGGGTCTATGGTTGGTCGATCTGAAGCTAACCTACGAGGAGCGCTCAGGACGGCTGAGTCGATCTCACCAGCGGTGTTGTTCATTGATGAGATTGATAAGGCTTTTGCCGGTAGTGCTGGTTCTGCAGATTCTGATGGTGGGACGTCTAGCCGCATATTTGGTAGTTTTTTGACTTGGATGCAGGAAAAAGCGTCCCCGGTTTTTGTAATTGCGACGGCCAACCGCGTGGAACGCTTGCCTAGTGAGTTTTTGCGGAAGGGCCGTTTTGATGAAATCTTTTTTGTCGATCTGCCTAATGAGGAAGAGCGAAAAGAGATTTTCAAAATTCATCTGAGAAAGCGCCGTGGCGATACAGAGCGGTTTGACTATGATCAGTTGAGTAAGGTTTGTGAAGGGTTTTCCGGCGCTGAGATAGAGCAGGGTTTAATCTCTGCTATGTACGAGGCGTTTGCTCAAGGTCGTGAGTTCACTCAACTCGACATTATTGCGGCGATTCGCGCTACGCTGCCGCTGTCGAAAACAATGAGTGAGCAAGTGACGGCTTTGCGCGACTGGGCACATCAGCGTGCTCGTCCGGCGGCTTCATCGGTTGCGGAATACCAACGGATGGAGTTCTAACAGGCTTTTTTCCTGCTCCTACAGGAAAAAGGGTCAATTACATTTTCGTGGTGTAGTTGGCAGTTTGCTAAGGGTCAGATACTGTCTCATTTGATAGCTGATCTGTTTTCGATTTCTAACCTCGATGTCTCTCAATTTCTCTCTAGGAGGAAACTCACATGTCTCATTTTAGTACTCTGCGCACTAAGATTACCGATGCTGAAATCTTGAAGTCTTCGCTCAACGATTTGGGTGTAAGTGTAAAGACTGAGGCTAATATCCGTGGTTATAATGGCCAGAATGTTCGCGCTGACATTGTGGCTGTGCTCGAAGGTGACTACGATATTGGCTGGTCTCGAAATGCTGATGGTTCGTTCGACTTGATTGCTGATCTCTGGGGCGTTGCTAAGAAGCACAACCAGACTGAGCTAATCAACTCTATCAACCAAAAGTACGCTGTTAATAAGACTTTGGCTGAGGTTAAGCGTCCTGGTTTGCAAAATGCCAACGTACGACTTGTTCTACAGTAGTCGTACTGATGGATTGTTTCTTGTGACGTTGTTCCCATAACTGCGATGGGCTAACTACTGCTAGTTGGCCCATTTTTTTGTACCTCTGTATTTACTAGAAGCGTTACGCACACTGAACCAATGGCCGCAGCTTATATTTATAAAGCTGCGGCCACTGATCTGTATGGATGATTTGTTGCTAGGTGGGTTTGGACTTACTTAGCAATAGTTTGACTGAGTAGTTCTGCGATCGCTCTATGTTCAATTGGAGGATCGGCAATAACTGCCTGACGTGTATCGGTAATTAGCCAATCAAGAGCAGCGGCCCTGACATCAATAGAAGCACCTGTTTTGTCAACGCAATAGCGACCGAATACCAGCTTATCGACTAGGCGAACACCTGAACCGATGCGAGAATATTCGAAGATAACGCTTTTTTCAATGATGGTGCCGCTAGAAATGAGGCAGTTAGGGCCAATCATACTGGGCCCGACAATCTTAGTACCGTCTTCTATGTGAGTCATCCCGCCGATGTAGACAGGACCTTCGATTTCTATTTCGTCCCAGTTGGCCTTGACGTTGAGTCCTGCAAAAACACCTGGTCTAACCTCATTTCCTGGGATGCCAACGCCTTTTACCTGTCCGGTAAGAACATCTTGGATAGCTTGCCAGTAGTCAGGCACTTTGCCAATATCTACCCACTCAAAGTCCATGCTAATGCCATAGAAAGGAGCATTGTCAGCAACCAGTCTGGGAAACAAATCGCCGCCAATGTCAAATTCTTGGCCAGAAGGAATGTAGTCAAATATCTCAGGCTCAAATATATAGATACCTGTGTTGATGTTTGTACTGAGCGCTTCTTCTACAGATGGCTTCTCTTGGAAAGATTTGATTTTTCCGTTTTCGTCCGTAACAACAACGCCGTAGCTTGGGACTTGCTTGAGAGGAACCTTCTTCATGACGATGGTTGCGATCGCGCCTTTTTCTCGGTGCCGTCTGACAGCTTCTGTTAGATCAAGATCAATCAGGGCATCTCCACACAGCACGATAAATGTGTCGTCGAAAAAAGGCGAAAAATCTTGAATTTTTCGCATACCACCGGCTGAACCAATGGCTTCCCCTTTAAGTTCACCATCCTCCATAATGCAACCTTCGAAGGAATAAGCAAGCTCTACTCCAAAGCGCTGCCCGTCTCGGAAATACCCTTCAATTTCGTTGGCTAGGTGGCTGACATTGGCCATGATCTGAGTAAACCCATGCTGTCGCAGCAGCTCTAGCAAAAATTCCATCACTGGCTTTTGCATGATGGGGATCATTGGCTTAGGAATCGTGTAAGTAATGGGTCGCACTCTAGTGCCTTTCCCAGCGGCCAAAATCATGGCTTTCATCTTCAAGCATCCTCACAGTTGAACGTAGATTTGCAGTGTTACTGATCTCTGTTGATTATCGATTTTTTGAATATTGAGCGTTTGATAGCTGCTGCTATCTTGTCGGCAAAACCGTTGGCACTATTAGCGTTATTCATAATGCCTGTCACATGCTACCAAGCTTGATATCAATATACCCTGTTGGCACGAGAGACTTCATAGCACCCTTATAGATACAGCCCAAGACAAAAGCCTCAGGTCATATTGAGAACCCAAGGCTTTTGAAACTTAATCTAAGACGTTACTGGAAGGCTGCTAGTTGGTTAGTAAAGCTCTTCTTCTTGATGAGTTGTGACGGTGCAGTCTGATGTGGGGTAAGCAACACAGGTGAGTACGTAGCCTGCTTCGATCTGGTCGTCGTCTAGGAAGGACTGATCGGATTGATCTACAGTACCTGAAGTCAATTTGCCTGCGCAGGTTGAGCAGGCACCTGCTCGGCAAGAGTAAGGCAGATCAATGCCCTGCTCTTCGGCTGCGTCTAGAATGTACTCGTCTTCTGCCACTTCAATAGTGGTATTTAGGTTTTCGGCTTCATTTACCAACGTTACTTTGTAGCTAGCCATATGAATATCCTCTCGGTTGTTTGATCGAGTTAACAAAGCCCTAAGTTAATTAACAATGCTAACTAGTTAACAACGCTAACAATATAGGGGTTTGAAACATCGTATTTTGATACTACGAGAAAACCATTCTGCTGTAACTATCTATTAGCGGATTCTTGAAAGGTATTCGTAATCTAAATTTGAAGATAGATCATGGTTTACTTATGGTTAAGCTCGCCTAAATGCTTTGAATGATGCCTGTATTAGCCTCGTACAGAGGATTTTGACTCTGACAGTATTGCATGTTGATGGAACTTGATGGACCTTTATTTTATCAGTAATTACCTTTCTTATAACCTTTGCTTATGTCCTTGTAAAGGTTAAGCATAATGATAGAAATTTGTGCCAATCGACAGCTTTTACGACTAAAGGAAGAGTCTTTAAACGGAGAGCTAAAAAGATTTAAATGCCTACTTTGAACAGGCGTTTGGTGTAAATGGTTACGGTGGTAAACTCTGGTTGGTGATTTTTGGGGCTGTTGACTGGCGTTATTGGTTTTAGATGATGAATGTTCGAGTAGGGCTAGTGGGCACTGGATATGCTGCTGATGTTAGGGCGCAGGCCTTAAAAGCAGATACGCGATCGCAGCTATTAGCTGTTGCTGGCCAAAGTATCGATCGAACTTCTGCGTTTGCTGAGCGCCACGGCATAGCGTCTGTTGAAAGCTGGCTGGATATAGTCAACGATGAGAAGCTTGATTTGGTTGTGGTGGCAACGGTGAGTGCGCTGCATGGAGAGGTCGCAGAAGCCGCGCTAAATGCGGGTAAGCACGTAGTGGTGGAGTATCCGCTGTCGTTGGATTTAGCACAGGCCGAGCGTCTGCTGGCGATCGCAGCTGCCAAGAACTTGCTGCTGCATGTGGAGCACATTGAATTGCTTGGTGGGCTACATCAGGCAATGCGATCGCACCTTCCTAGCATCGGTACGCCCAGCTATGTCAGCTACCGTACGCTCAATCCACAGCGCCCTGCTCCCCTAAAATGGACTTACCAGCCAGCGCTATTCGGGTTTCCTTTTTGCGGAGCGCTGTCACGGGTTCATCGACTCACCAACCTATTTGGAAGCGTAAGGGCGGTTGATTGCTGTACACGAGTGGTCAAGCGTGTCGCTCAGCCCAGCTTTAACAGCAGCATTTTGAGTTCTGGGCGCTTGCAGTTTGTGTCTGGCATGATTGCAGAGCTAACCTACGGTAAGGGTGAGGGCTTTTGGGCAGCTCGTCGTGATGTTGAAATACAAGGCAGCTTGGGCTCGCTGACATTTGTGCGAAACGAGGACCTGCTGACAACCGCGAGTGGAACCCAGATCATTGAGGTGGCACCGCGCAAAGGGCTTTTTGTGAAAGACACTGAGAACGTATTAGCCTACTTGTGTGAAGGCAGTCCGCTGTATGTCAGCTCAGCCGAAAGTGTATACGCGCTTAAGGTTGGCGATGCATTGAGGCGAGCATCAGAGAGTGGACAGACGGTGTCTTTAGATTGATCTGTGGCTGCTTTGTTTGGCGGGTGCTGCTGTCATTGCTTATTAACTAGCTGACCAAAACACCTGGACTTTTCTGAATAGGCACAATATCCAAAATATCGAGCTGGGCACAGTAGTTAAGATCGACGGTGTTATTTTGATCGAGCAGGCGCTGGCCGTGACTTGCTTGGTATATCAACTTGGGTAATTGGGTCTGCCACTGTAGGTAAAGGCTGGTGGCAGCTAGGGCCGCGTCGTTACCGATGATATCGAGATAGCTAACTTGCATTTGCTCTAGCAATCGCTGAATGATGGCACCGGCACAAACGGTATCTTCTAGAGAGTATTCTCCTTCCCAACCCGAGCCGACTAGCCAAACGCTCTCTGGCTGATGCTTTTGCAGGTAGTCGGCAACCGCTTGGCGGGTAGTGAGCGCGGCTGTAAGCACAATTGGCGCGGCTTGAATTCGCTGTAGGCACCGGGTGCCATTGGTTGTGCTCATAAACAGGCGTTTGCCTTTGGTTGTTTCAGGTGAGTGATCGAGCGGAGAGTTGCCCAGGTCGAAGCCCTCCACACGCTGTCCGCCGCGCTCGCCAGCGCGAATACGTTTGTCAGATGGCCAATTTTGGCTTTCGCTGAGCAGCTGATCGAGGTCGCTAAAAACTTGAATGGCTTCGGCACCAGCGCTGAATGCGGCGGCCATTGTAGTGGTGGCACGGAGTACATCAATTGCGATCGCACAGTCGGGCAAGAGACCTGTCGGGACTTCTTCAGGCGTATGGTATACGGATAGTTTCACTGAATATTTTGCCCGTGTGCGTTGTTAGTAGCTTGATTTGGTGCTGCTCAATTGGTGCTGCTCAACCAGCTGCTCAGTCAACGGAGAGGGTGGGATTCGAACCCACGGTACCTTTCGGTACACTCGATTTCAAGTCGAGCGCATTCGACCACTCTGCCACCTCTCCCTAGCCTGCATTTAGTCGTGGCTTAGCCACACTTAAACAGGCTTGGATATAGTAGCTCGAATCGTTTGATGCCGTCTACTAGTTAGTGCTTTTTATCCCTGCTTTCTTTCTACTTTCTTCTGCCTACTTTCTCCCTGCTTTCCAAGGGCGTGACGCAACTGGCTGCGCTATACAGCTGCGTCACGCTGAGCGTAAAGACACTCTTCGGAAATTTTCTCAAGGTTTGAGTCTAGCCATATCAACACAATCGATTCGACATGACCATTTTTTAAAGTGACCAGAGAAAAGCTGCGCTGGTTGCCATCAGGCGTTGCTTCAATGCGAGGCACATTAGCTGCGTTGAAATAAACAGTATTTTCGGTTTTGGCAACGCGCTTACGAAGCTGATGGGCGTTATTTTTGAGCTGATGGTGCATGTGGCCAAAGGTGACGAGCGGCACTTTTTTTCCAGCGGCCTGGGTAAGCGCGATCGCTTTTGCAAAGTCTAGATCGCCATAGTCGCCACCGCCGCCGTTCTTGCCCCAGTCTTTGCCGCAGGGGTCTTCGGGCTGATCTCCTAAGCCGTAGGGCCCAACATGACCCACAAAAATAACGGTGCTGTGCTCTGCTTCATCAGCCGCGGCCAAAATCAGATCGAGTGATTCGTCAAAGTTTCGAATGTTAAATCTGTCGCGGTAAAACTTAGGATAGCGCCACTTAGGTCCGCCCCAGCTGAAAGGGCGTCCTCCTACAACAGTGAATCCAAACTGAGGAAATTCGCGTTTGCTAAAGCCAATATGGTCTTCACCTAGCAGATCCATTTGCAGCTGAACCCAGTCTTCTCGGTGGCGATCGTAAGGACAGTTTTTGATGCCTTTATTGCTAGCTGAATAGTAGGCGTCGTGATTGCCCATGACGGCTGCTTTGGGGATCTCGACCGCTGCAATCCGTCGTACGACATCGACCGATTCATTGCCATAGTCACCGACGAATATAGCCAGATCGACTGCTAGATGCTCGAGCGCAGCGTTGTCTTCTAGCTCCCAGAGGTCGTGGATGTCTCCAATGACTGCAATTTTGACGGTGGATTGAGGGACTAACTGATGCACTGGCAGGTCACAAGACGGCTGGTTTAGCGGAGGAGTTGGCTTGTAGAAGAGGGAGAAATAGCAAGCAAGAGAGTGCTGTCTCTCTCAGCATATAGCAAAGATTATTGTCTATGGTCTGGTTCTGCCGTTTTAAGATCTACTGTTTTAAGTAGAAAACACTGATACTAGACTAGCTCTGTAGGAAGCTAGCGTAAGAAAATGACGGATCGATTAATCCTAACGGCTTTGGATGGGGTTTTGCTTAATTCTGCGGCGGTTGGTTCTGTGGAGTCTGAGACCGAGTCTGGGGCCAAGGCTGAGGCAAAGCGTGAAGAGTATGCGCGGCTGCGGCCTGCGATCGCACAGCTACAGACCTTGGGCGTGCCGGTAATTGTGTTTACAAATCGCGATCGCGCCGAATTGGAACCCATCCGTCAGCAGCTAGGACTGGTTGCGCCTTTTATTACCGAAAGCGGCAGCGCTATTTTTACACCTGTTGACCATAATCCCTTTACGCCTAGCCTCGGTGAAAAGGAAGATAACTATTTCGTGCTAACGCTGGGCTGCCCCTATGTTCAGGCGCGTGCGGGCTTGCGAGTGCTTGCCAATGTTATTTCCCATCCGTTGAAGGGGTTTGGTGACTTTACAGTTCCTCAATTGCAGCGGCTGGCAGAGCTGTCTGAGCGCTCCGCTCACCAGGCAAAGGCGCGTGAATTTAGCGAACCGTTTATGACCCCTAAGGGTGTAGAGTCTGCTGTTTTGCAGCAGGCGGCTAAAGAGATGGGGTTTGAAATAGTGATTCGATCGCCACAAGAGAGTCGCTTTTCTGAGCTGTTAGGCGCGGGGGCGGGCATTGGGGCCGCGATGCAAGCAGTAATAGCTGCTTATCAGCGTCAGATCCCGTCGGGGCAGCCGCTTGACGTGATGGTTATTAGCAACTTCTCAGCGGATTTTGGGTCGCTAGCTGAGTCGAAGAAAAACTTAGCGGGTGTCAACTGGCACGAGGTATTGACCACGAATTCTGCGCCAGATGCCTGGTTGAGTGCGATCGCGCCCTACCTCGCTCGCTGACTTTGATCTAGATCTTTCTTAATCTGTTTTTCTAGCTCGGTTTATGAACGTTCTAGCGATAAAGCTATAGCTAATTATGGTGAGTTTGACTATAATTAAAACTTGGGAAATGGTAAATAACAATAATTAAGAGAGGATGACCCGTGTTTGCTACTGCCAGCGTCTCGCCTATTCAGACGGCGTTACCGAAGGATCTTTTTGCTGCCATTGAGCGGCTAAAAAAGGACTTAAATGCGGTTGTTTTGGCTCATTACTACCAGGAGCCTGACATTCAAGATATTGCTGACTATATTGGGGATTCTTTGGGCCTCTCACAGCAGGCAGCCAGTACGCAAGCGGATGTTATCGTATTTGCCGGGGTTCACTTTATGGCAGAAACGGCCAAAATTTTGAATCCCGATAAGCTGGTGCTGCTGCCTGATCTAGACGCTGGATGCTCTTTGGCTGATAGCTGCCCACCGGCTGATTTTGCCGCTTTCAAAGCACGGCATCCTGATCATCTGGTCATGTCTTATATCAACTGCACTGCTGAAATCAAGGCGATGAGCGATATCATTTGCACCAGCTCTAACGCTGTTAATTTGGTGAATCAGCTGCCAGCGGAGCAGAAAATTATTTTTGCGCCAGACCGCAATTTGGGCCGGTACGTGATGGAAAAAACGGGCCGTGATCTGGTGCTGTGGCAAGGTAGCTGTATTGTGCACGAAACCTTTTCAGAAAAGAAGCTGCTGAAGCTGAAGATGGTGCATCCGGCAGCCGAAATTATTGCCCATCCTGAATGCGAGCAAACGGTTCTACGTCACGCTAGCTTTATTGGTTCGACGACAGCGCTGCTGAACCATGTGCGCATGAGCGATCGCGAGCAGTTTATTGTAGCCACTGAATCTGGCATTATTCACCAGATGGAAAAACAGGTGCCCAACAAACACTTTATTCCTGCGCCGCCCGAAGCGAACTGCGCCTGCAATGAGTGCCCCTATATGCGCTTGAATACGCTAGAGAAACTGTATTTGGCGATGAAGAATAAAACGCCTGAAATTACTATCGCGAAAAATATTCAGGCGGATGCGTTAGCGCCAATTCAGCGGATGCTAGCAATGAGCGCTACTAAGTAATACAGAGCTAGGCAGATAAGCATTAGGCAGATAAATTAAGTGGATAAATAGTCACGTAGCTGGTAAGCCAGCATATCGATAATATTGTCTCCGCCTTTACTCTGCGATGCGATCGCTTCTTGTTCTGCTCTTTTCACAACATCGGCAGGTAGATCAAGGTAGTCTATCAGCTGCTGATAGGCAGTCTGCTCTGCCGAGTTGATCAGGTCCTCTTCGGGGGTGCGAGCACTTGCCTGAATAACCTCATAGGAAAGACGCACGGCAATCTCTTTCTCCGCTGGGTTCGTGATCTTGCGGGCGGCTTCTTCGAGCGGAACGTCTTGTACGAAGTACTCTCTTAGCTGATTTTGTAAATAGGTCTGCTGAGCGGGCTCTGTGGCGAATAGCTGGCTAAAACGGGTCAGCATGATTTCGACTTCTTTTTGCTCTAGGGTGTCGTCAGCCCAGGCCATAGACAGCACGACACGAAGCAGGTTCATTTGGCGGGGTGAAATAGGCGGCGGCTGGATGTTCATAGGATAGAGTCTCACCTGGAGAGCGGCGCTGAAATCAAGCTAAAATCAGCCAGATATTTTGCGGTCAGCGCACAGATTTCCTCTTACTTTAGGAAGATAGGCGGTAAATGACAAAACTACCCTACAAAAATTAAAGATATGGGCGGATAATCCCGTTCAGATTAGCCCAGGTGTGAAAGGTGTTTGAGGCTTTTAAGATCGAGTAGGCGGATGACGTTGTTAGGCGGGTCGATGTTTAGCCAGTTGAGTTCAGCGAGCTTATTTAGAATTTTGGGGACTTCGGCTAGTTTGATATCTGCGATCGCTGCCAAATCTGCCTCTGGAATATTGAATATCTCAGCGGTATTTCCCTGCTGATCTCCGTAGGCGTTGGCCAGGTTGACCAGGGTATAGACTAGCTTGATTCCAGCCGCCTTATTCCGCAGCTGAAAGCGCTTTTGGGTTTGCTTTAGCCGCTCGACCATACTTTGCAAGAGGCGGTGGTGCAGCTGAGGATCGTCGAAAAGGCTTTGGATAAAGAGCTGAGCCGGAATGCTAAGCAGCTCTACCTTGGAGAGGGCTGCGACATCTGTAGAGCGCGGCGACTCGTTGAGAACGGCCATTTCGCCAAAGTATTCACCTTTTCCTAAGATCACGAGCGTGACATAGTCGTCACCTGCTTGAACGCGAACTTTGGCCCAGCCTGAGATGATCAGATAGACCGCATTGCCCCATGAATCTTCCATCAGAACGGTGCGACCCGCAGGACACTCGTTGAAGGTAGCGCTTTCATACAGCGTTTTGAGCGTTTCTGGGCTGGCATCTTTCAAGAGTGGAAATAGCTCACTAAATGCTTTTGGCTTTAGCGGCAGCGGCAAGACAGGCGATGACATAGCACTTAAAGTAATGGGCACTTGAAGTAATGGGCACTTGAAGTAACGGGCAATAGGCGTGAAAACTTAGCGGTGAAAACTTAGTTGCTCAGAGAAGTTGCTCAGAGAGTTGCTTAAGGCAAAAACTCTATCGTCCATTAGATTACCCATCTTGTTTGCACAAGTTAGTTCAGGTTTTTTGCGCGCTCTGGGCAGCTCCCGCAGCGGCAATAGACACAAGCAAACAGGCGGTGAGCGATCGCGCAGACAAGGTCTCGCCCAAGATCAGCAAGCCTGCAAGGACGCCAACCATTGGCTCAAGGCTGAGCATAACGCCGAAGACTTTGATGGGGAGCGATCGCAGCGCGATGATTTCGCAGGCATAGGGAACCGCTGTTGATAGCAAAGCCACCCCTAGCCCGATCAGCAGCACTCTAGGATTTAGCAAAGCGCTACCCGCCGTCGCGATTCCAATTGGCAGCAACAGAACGGTGCCGACTGCTAGGCCCCAGCTCAGTCCCTCTACACCCGGCAGCGCTGGCCCTAGCTCGGCTGCAAGGATAATATAAAGCGCCCAAAACAAGCCTGCTAGCAGTGCCAGCAGCATCCCTTGCAAATTGAGCGTTGAGCCACTGAGCGGCGTGAGCAGCACGATGCCGATTGCTGCGATCGCAGCCCAAAGCCCATCTCGCCAGCGCTGAGACTTGAGCACAGAAAGGCCGAGCGGTCCGGTAAACTCTAGCGAGATAGCCACACCGAGTGGAATGCGGTCAATTGCTGCGTAGAAAGCACAGTTCATACAGGCCATGACGATGCCATAGGTCACGATCAGCTTGAGGTGTGCTCGAACTGTTGAGTTGAACCGGGGCCGCCAAATGGCAAATAGAACCGCCGCCGAGAAGCTCACTCTGAGGGCAACGACGCCCCAAGGCCCAATGTCGGCAAATAGAGACTTTGCCAACGCTGAGCCAAACTGAACAGACAGAATGGCGATCAGCACAAATCCGATGGGAGAAGGCTGCTTGCTTAATAAATTCATAGACTTGGTGGCCCAGAGAAAGCGCACAAACTAGCGAAGGCGCACAAAATAAAGAAGGTAAATCAAAGAAACAAGGCGCACGACGCTAAAGCTCTCGTTCGTCAGCGCTCGTCGTATAGTTATCACTTAATCTTCTCTTGCCGCTAGATATCCCCACGTATAGGCAGAAGTAACCATGTAGTCGACGGTATACTCTGCGCCCATAGGGTTACTGAAAACATCTAAGTAGTTTTCGACGTTGGGCCACTTTTGAGGTGGTGGAAACATGTCATCGCCAATCGAATCTAGCACCCAGTAGTCTGCATAGAAATTAAAGTCGGCAGGGCCGTAGAGGGTGATGCCAGGCGGGGGCGTTTGGCCAGTGATGCGCTGGTCGATGATGAGCGGATGCTGAGGACTGCGATCGCCCAGGCCAGTCGTAAAGACCAAGTTGTCTGGATTAGCGCCCGCCGCAAACTGGGTGCCGCTAAGCCCCGCCTGCAAATAATCCGGCTTGCCCGTGAGTGCATGGGCTCGCAAGAGGTTGATAGCCGTGGGCGCGCCGATACCATGGCTCCAGCCTAGCGGGGCATCTGGGTTACGGCGACTCCAGCCGAAAGCGGTCGTTTGGGTTAGCGCGACTTGCCGGTCGGCGCGGCGCAATAGGGCCGCGCGCGCATTGCTTTGAATTTGCTTGTCTACAGATAGAGTGCCGCCAGAAGAAACGCCAGCGGAAACGCCCAAAGAAACGCCAGAAGAAACGCCATCAAGCGTGGCGTAGAGAAAGGCAGCGTCTTCCTGATCGTGCTGAGCGTAAAGAAAAATGTCGGCAGTTTCGTCAGAAAACACAGTCGTTGACAGAAATAAATCGTGCCATTGAGAGTCGCGCGTCAGGCGGTAAAGCTCTAAGGCGGCCAGATTTCGCTGATCGCCGACATTGTGCAGCTTTTCGCCAGTGGTGTAGTCGCTGGCGACATAATTTGCTTCGGCGTAGGCCATGGCTTGCAAGGCGCTTTCTTGATAGACAGTCGCGAGCTGAGAATCGTAGGCGCTGAGCGTGAAGGCTACTCGGGCTGCGACACCTGCGTACACGTAGCTGGACCAAACATCGGGCGCATAGGCCATTACCGTAAGCGATTCTTGCCAGCTAGCTTCACCCCAAATCGGATGGGCGGCTGATTCTATGCCACCGCGAATGCCGCCTTCTGGCGTTTGCAACCGGCGAAAGAAATCAACTGACCACAGCGCTTCGTCGAGCATATCGGGTAAAGCATTGTCAGATTCTGGCAGGTTGAGATTGAGGGCGTTGAAATGATCGGGGAAAAGGCTGTAAAGCTCTAATAAGCTGCGGGGTACGGCTAAATGCTGAATGCGCCGATCCCAGTCGCCAGCGTCAAAGTAGCCGCCCCAGGCATCTGTTACTTCTGTGTCGGTTTTACCGGCTAGCAGGGCTTCAAAGGCATCGACTTCCCCAAGACCCATATCGACTTCTAGCAAGGTTGTTGCTGACTGATAGACCTTATTTCCCTCGTCTGGATGAAAGGCGCGAGGCCGGGTAAAGTCGCTGTACGGTGGCCCAATGGCAATACCGCTGCGCTGATGATACAGTCCACGTACTGCGGTATAAAAGGCGTCGTCCCAGGCAGTAGCGTTAATTTTAAAGTCAAAAGAGCAGCCCACGCCTTCAACGCAGAGGCGATATTCACCAGGCTTATTAAAGCTGCTGAAGTCTAGCTGGTGGACTTCGGTGAGGGTGTAGTCGCGGTGCCGCGGACCTTCTGTTTGCTGCTCGCTGTGTCTGCGGGTAGAAGAACTGCGGTAGACAGGCTGATTGCTCTGGGTGTCTATTAGCCTAAACGTCAGGCTATCTGGATAGTCTAGACCACCGCCATCACCCATCCAGGTGGATAGATAGCCTGCTTTAAAGGGATCTGTGGGGCGAAAGCCTAGCTGCGAAACGTGGACGGCCTCGCTGCGTGTTTCTGCTGGCTGATAGGTAAAGGTTGTATCTTCTATGCCTAGACCAGAGAAGCTGAGCTGGTAGGTGCTGCCTTCGGCTAATGGCTGAGGTAGCTTGAGATAGAGCGTATGCGCGGTGGGCCAATTGTAAGCGCCACCGGCTGTGCGGCTGAGCGCGACGGGCTTACTTTTGCGAAAGACGGCGGCAGGTTTTTGGGTCGCGCTATAGTCTGGGTCGCTGCGAGAGGCGATCGCATAGTTATTTGCCCGCTCGGTGGCCTGCGGCTGAAAAGCACTGCTGGCTACTTTGTCGTACGTGTAGAGAATATCTCGATCGGGACCGACCAGCAGGCCAATGTCTTGACCATTGCGCTTTAGCGGCGACCTAGTATCGCTCACCTCAATCTCATCTCCCGCTTTGGGCTCGTAGGCACGCTGTTGACCTAGCGTCACCACAGGCGCGGCAACCTCTACAGCTAAGATGCTCGGACTCACCGCATAAACGCGAGCTGGTGGCTGCGGCTGAGCAGTATCAGATGAGTCAGAGGCCAAAACGCTGGCTAGACGGCTGACCAGATCGCTAGCAAGGACGCTAGGTAATGTCAGCAGCAAGCCACTTACAAAAACGTAGCAGACAAGCTTGCGGATAAAATTGCGGCGATTTTTCATGCTGTACAAATAGCGGGTCGTTATTCCCTATGGAAATATTAACCCGCTACGGAATATCACTGAACAAGTGGTACGATTTCAACTCAATCAATCGCTAGGGGTGCCTGAAAAGGCTGAGAACACACCCTTGAACCTGAGCCTGGATAATGCCAGCGGAGGAAAGCATGAATAGGATTTTGAGGCTGTTCTTTGGACAGCCGCCAGTTAGTGAATTGATTCAGGCCGGTGAATCGCCTCAGCGTGAATCGCCTCAGCGTGAATCGCCTCAGAGAAAGCGTCTTCAAAGGACTAACTTTCAAAGAGCCAATCTTCAAAGAGCCAATCTTCAGACGACGGAGGTTGATCCATGGGGATAAGCACAGTGGTTTTACTGGTCGCTGCGGCTACCTTTGCACTGATTGGCCTTTCACAAATCGGCCGCCAAGCCGTTGATTTGGAAGACTACATGGTGAGCCGCAACCAAATCGGCGGACCCATGGCCCTAGCAACTATTACCGCCTCGGCGCTGGGCGCTTGGATTTTGTTTAGTCCAGTAGAGGCGGGCTCTCTGTTTGGTGGCATCACGGCAATTTTGGGCTATTGCGTTGGCTCGGCGGCGGCAGTGTTTTTATTTGTATTTATTGGGCCTAGGCTGCGGCAGATTATGCCGTGGGGCCATTCGCTCAATGAGTATGTGCGCCATCGGTTTGGTGGCCAGCTTGGTAGCCAGTCTGGTGGCTTATCGGCTGGTAGGCAAAGCCCGTGGGGCAGGGCAATGTACTGGCTGACGGTGGCGGTGATGCTGCTGTATATGTTTGTGTATTTGACAGCAGAGCTGACAGCGATCGCACAGACCCTTCAGCTAGTTGCCGATGTTCCCCTGCTGACTACCTGCATCGTCGTTATTACCGCTGTTTTTCTATACACCACCTATGGCGGGTTAAAGGTCACTATCTTGACCGACGCGCTTCAGTTTGGGCTGATTGTGCCGCTGCTGCTGGTTTGTTTTGGCGCAACTATTACCTTGCTTGGCGGTTTCGGTGCGGCGTTTACGCCGGTTCGTGAAACTCTCCCTGAGTTCCTTTCATTTGGCAATATAGACGGGCTGCGATTTGGCGCAACGCTGATTATCGCTATTATTGCCGCCGAGCTGTTCAACCAGGGCAACTGGCAGCGGGTCTATGCCTGCAAGGATGACCCGACCGTGCGCCTAGCTTTTTTAGGGTCGTCTTTGGTCATTTTGCCGCTGCTGTTTTTGTCAGGGCTGCTAGGGCTGATTGCGGCTGGGTTCGAGTTGAGCGGGACGACGGCCTTTTTTGATTTGCTGCAGATGCTGGCGGTTCCTAGCTGGCTGATTGGTGCGGTGGTTTTGCTGGCGGTTGCGCTCGTGATGAGCAGTTTGGATACTTTGCTTAACGGCATCAGCGCCGTATTCACGATAGACCTGCTGCGGCTGTCGAACCGGCCCGATCGGGTGCTGTTGATTTCGCGGATTTTGACGGTGGCTGTGGGCATTCCGGCAGTGGCGATCGCAGCCAAAGGCTTTAGCGTTCTCTATCTATTTTTCATTGCGGACCTGATCTGCGCGGCCCTTTTGTTTCCGATTGTCTTCAGCTTTTATAACCGCTACCAGACAGGAGCCAATGCCTTTTGCAGCTCTCTATTGGGCATTGCTGTTGGCACTTTGTTTTTTCCCAAGCCGGACTTTACGCCGCTGGTGACTCTCCCTGGCGCTGGGGATTTGCTCAATAGCTTTGCCGCTGCTTTTTTGATATCAACGATTGCCACTGTTATCTGGTGTGCTGTTGATATCAATTTCAGGCATAAAGCCGTCAAACCTTTTAATTACAGCGATTTGAAGCAGATAAAGCCTTACGGCTAATGCTCATTTTGAAGACGTGATAGCCAAGATGGCTGTTCTACACAGGGCAACCTTATTGCCCATTTACCTACTGGAGATTTCAGCTATGACACAGACAACTAATCGACCCAAATCCAATTCATCTCAGCCAGCTCAAAACGCTAACCCGGTTACAGAAACCGCCTCACTAAAATCAGGCTCAGCACCTCTACGCGCCAATTGGATTGCTAAGCGCCAAGGCCAGTCCAACGTTTCTCAGATGCACTACGCCCGTCAAGGCATCGTCACCGAAGAAATGGATTACGTCGCCAAGCGAGAAAATCTGCCCGTAGAGCTGATCAGAGCCGAAGTTGCTCGCGGACGGATGATTATTCCGGCCAACATCAATCACCCAAATCTAGAGCCGATGGCCATTGGCATTGCCAGCAAGTGCAAAGTCAACGCCAATATTGGGGCCTCGCCTAACTCTTCTGATATCAGCGAAGAAGTGGAAAAGCTGCATCTAGCAGTGAAATACGGCGCAGATACGCTGATGGACCTGTCTACAGGCGGCGGCAATCTCGATGAAATTCGCACCGCAATTATTAATAGCTCACCCATTCCAATTGGCACGGTGCCCATTTATCAAGCTCTAGAAAGCGTGCACGGCAGCATTGAAAATCTAGACGCGCAAGACTTCTTGCACATCATTGAAAAGCACGCCCAGCAAGGCGTAGACTACATGACTATCCATGCAGGCATTTTGATAGAGCACCTGCCCCTTGTTAAAGATCGCCTTACAGGTATCGTTTCTCGCGGGGGCGGCATTATGGCGCAGTGGATGCTGCATCACCACAAGCAAAACCCCCTCTTTACGCACTACGACGACATCATCGAAATCTTCAAGCGCTACGACGTATCGTTTAGCCTCGGTGATTCTTTACGTCCCGGCTGTCAGCACGACGCCTCTGATGCAGCGCAGTTTGCTGAGCTGAAGACCCTTGGTAACCTTACGCGCTGCGCCTGGAAACACGATGTGCAGGTGATGGTAGAAGGCCCTGGTCACATTCCTTTAGACCAGATTGAAATGAACGTGAAAAAGCAGATGGAAGAGTGCTCGGAAGCGCCTTTCTATGTGCTAGGTCCACTGGTTACCGATATTGCCCCTGGTTACGACCACATTACCTCCGCTATTGGCGCAGCGATGGCTGGTTGGCACGGCACCGCCATGCTCTGCTACGTCACACCCAAAGAGCACTTGGGCTTGCCTGATGCCGAAGACGTACGCAACGGTCTCATTGCCTACAAAATTGCGGCGCATGCTGCCGATATTGCTCGCCATCGTCCGGGTGCGCGCGACAGAGATGATGAACTCTCCCGCGCTCGCTATAACTTTGACTGGAATAAACAGTTCGAGCTATCGCTAGATCCAGAGCGTGCCCGTGAATATCATGACGAAACGCTACCCGCTGATATTTATAAAACAGCGGAGTTTTGCTCAATGTGCGGCCCTAAGTTTTGTCCTATGCAGACGAAGATTGATGCCGATAAGCTGAGCGAATTGGAGAAGTTTTTGGCAAAGGAGAACTAGAAGGTGTCGAGCTAGAAGGTCCCAAAAAGCGAAGAAAAAAAGGCTCCTAGAGCATCTTGCGCATGGTCATCCAGTCGTCGGCTTTAACTAGCCAGGGCAAAACCGAGACTTTGATGGTGATACCGTTCTTATCGATATAGATACGGCGGTTATCGGCTTTGACAAATTCCCATGACTCGAAGGTGTAGCGCTTGGTGGTGCCGCCTAGCAGGTTATAAACAGTAAGCTGATTCGGCTCTAGCAAAAAGCAGGGCCGATTCAGGCTGTAGAAACCAAACATAAACAGCACCACGCCGACTGCGGCTAGGGCTAAAAATAGGCTGTCAGACCGGATAGCTGCCCAGAGGCTGTATAGCGCTAGTAGTAGGCCACCCACCGAGAAAAAGGCTCCTACCGTTGTCTTGTAGTAAGCGAGCAATTTTTGCTGGGGGCGGTTAACTTTCATGAAACGAAGAGAGCAGAGGCCCTAGGCTAATGTGGGTCTTTCAAAAGAGGGGTCTTCTAATGTGGGTCTTCTGACGCAGAGCCTTTGGTGTAGATCATTTAGAGGTCGAATGAAAAGCGCTGGAAAGTATATTTTACGCCGACGGATTAGGCTACTTTTCACTGAGATGGCGCACTATCCGCAAAAAAAAAATCTGTAAAGAAAGATGTTTTAGGTGTACATCGTGCAGTGTGGTACATGCATGGAGAATATCACTGAAATATTGACTTTGGTTAGTAGGTTGTATAAATTTCTCGTTGAATTTACGTAATTTCAATGAACTTTGGTGATGCTAGCTTTGTGTACTATCTGCGGCGTCATCCTCGGTAGCCTTTTCTTCCGTGATCTTTTCTTCTGCAGCCTGCTCGGTGTAGTGCCAGTGCCAAGGCTCTGGTGAAGAGCTGCCTAAAAATCCTTTTTCACGAACCGACAGCTCGAAGCCATGATTTTTGGCGTTGGCTTGCAGCCACTTGAAGGCTTCAGTTTGGGCGAAGCTGGGCTGCCAGTCGTGGGTTTCATCTGTGCCACCGATGGCGATCGCATATCCACTCGGATAGTTATTCTCTGCTGTTGCAGGTCTATCAGTCGCCTCATCTGTGCTAGAGCGATAGCCTGCTAATGCATATAGGCCGACATTATCCGCCTGAGCCGCCGCCACCATTTCCCAAAAAGCATCGGCAGCGGCTGGCCTTAGCAAAATGCTGCCGTCTTTTAGCAACGCGGCTAGCTCTTCAGGCTTCGCTTCGGCTTTTGTTTGAAGCTGCGCTTCGGTAGACGAATCAGAGGCGCGCCAGTCCTGCCAGGTCTCAGGGAATTGACTCAGGCGATACTGCCCCCACTGGTAGGTCTTAACACCCACACCTAGCGCGAGCAGGACGGCTAGCCCACCGGCAAAGGCTTTGAAAAGATAGGGGTTGAATGGCTTGGCTGAGTACGGACTGCTGCTAGTGGAAAAGGCTGTCTGGCCTGTGGTCCGGCGCTGATGACTGCTGGGCTGATACCGCCTGGCGGTGGTGGTTAGTGTAGGTGATTTTCTGCCGGGGGCGGCAATGACGGTGGCAAAGCTGCTGTCGTGAGCGATTTTGTAGCGATCGCACTCCAGTCTTAATGCATCGAGTGCATCAGCGGCATCGGCAAATCGGTCTTGCCATTCGTGGCGAATCAAGCGGTCAATAAATTCGGCGATAGGCAGGCTTATTGTAAGGCCTTCGCGCCAAAGCAGCCGACGGCTAGGGTCGTAGGGAAGGTTGTAATAGGGCTGACCGATGAGGGCTTCGAGTGCAATTAGCCCGAGTGCGTAGAGGTCGCTAGCGGGTTGGGGCCGATCGGTGTAGTCAGGCTGAAGCTGTTCGGGCGCAAGATACGGCTGCAGACTAACAGGTGCGCTGACGCATAAGCTTCCCTCTGGGGTAATTTCACTTCGCGCCAGTCTAGAAAGCGTGCCAAATTCGGTCAGAAAAATCTGGCCGTCAAAATCTTGGCGAAGGATATTTTGAGGATGCAGGTTTTGATGAACTTCTCCTTGTCTGTGCACGGCGGCGAGCGCAACTAGCGTATCTTGCAACAGTTTAGAAACGTAGCTTTCGCTGAGCTTTTTACCTGCGGTTAGCTCACGGCTAAGCGGATGGCCTAAAATCTGCTCTTGAACAAGATAGAAAATGCTGCCCGAAGGTGGGCCGGGCTGATGGTTGGAAGCGTCAGCCAAAAAAGCGTCGGCTAAAAAAGCGTCAGCCAAAGACGGTTCAGTCAAAGACGGCTCTGCCGCCGAAGCGTCAGCTGCCAAAGAAAAGTATTCTATGACGCTGGGCACCTGTGGAGACTGCCCAAGCTGCATGAGGGTTTGGGCTTCATGCGCTAGGCGATCGCGCATTCCCTGCTGACGGTAGCGAATGGCTGTGATGATACAGGCAGGGCGATGCAAATGGCGGCGATCGCAGGCCAGATAAACCGTACTAAACGCCGTACGGCTTAGGGGCTTTTCTATCTCGTAGCGACCGTTCAGCATCCGAGTGCTCATGCAACCAATGAAAAATGACAACAGGATTGATCGTGACAGATTTGTTCTATATCTATCACTAACTACACACCCAAAGCAGCAGTTTCCTGTACAGTTTAGACGTTTCTAAGCCATAGAAAGCCATAGCAGAAAGCTATAGCAGAAAGCCACAGCCTCCATAACTTAGAAACGTCACGATCTGAAAACGCTGCGATATAAAATGCTACGCACTAGACATTCTATGACTGGGTCTTAGCCTCTAGGGTTTCCAAACGACTTTTTAAATCTTTGTTAACCTGTTGCACTTCTTCTATCGTTTGTCGCAAATCAGCCAGCGCCTGGTCGGACCCTAGCTTTTTTTGCACCTTTTGTGCGGCTTCATCGGCGCGGCGCTTTACCCGGCCATCGGGACTGTGCGCCGCTAAGCCTCGCAAAATAGAAACCGCGCCGCGCACTTCCATTTGGGCTAGCGCTGCTACGGTGGCCACCTGAGTGAGGAAAAAGTCTTCTCGTGAGAGCGCTTCTAGCCGATCGAGAATGCGCTCAGTTACCGTTTTCTCTTGACCCGTAGAAATGGTGCCTAGGGCGCGAATGGCGGCTAGGCGAAGCGGCTGGGGAATGCCAAGTTCGGTATAGGGCAGCAGCAGATCTAGCGCGGCTTCAGACGTTTTGAACTGGCTAAGACCTGCGATCGCGCCGCTTCTCACCACCTCGTTCCACCCGGCCCGCTCTTTGAGCACAGCGTCAATTAGCTTTAACGTCTTTTTCTCTTTGTCTTTGCCTGCTATTGTGGCGCTGCCGACCTTGCCGAGCGATCGCACCGCCGCCGCCTCTACCACGTAGCTCTCATCGCCCTTTTCAACTGCCGCCTTCAGCACCTTGTAACTCTGTGCGCTTTTCACCCCGCCTAGCGCGCTCACCACTGCCCTACGCACCTTCGGATGCTTATCTTTTAGCCCTGCAATCAAAGCCGACTCAGCCTGAGCGAGCTGAATCGATCCTAGCTGCTCAGCCACCTCAGCGCGAACCGCCCAAAACGGCTCCGACTTCATGGCTAGCTCTAAGCTTTCTACCGCTTCCAAGCTGCCCTTTTTCGCTAGGGCTTCAGCTGCCGTCAGTCGCGAAATCGGGTCGGGATCGTGCGCCAGCTGCGCCTTAAGCTCAGCCACCGGATAGGCTAGCTCCACCGTCTTCAGCAAATGATTGCCCACGTCAAAACTAATAAAATCAGGCTTTTTCTCTAGCGGAAAATACAGCGCTTGCTCTCGCTCGTGAATACGCACCTTAAAGGTTTTAACCTCAGCTTTAGCCTTTTTGTTAGCTTTTTTGCCCGATTTCTTATCGGTCTTTTGATCGTCAGCAACATAGCCAAACCCAATTGGCACCCTCAAATCAAACAGACCCTCTTGCACCTGAGACTTGCCATCTTCAACCTGAGTCTGCGTAACCGTCAGCTTGGCTAGCTGGCTATCCGCGTCCCAGCTATAGGCCACCTTATAGTCAGGATGGCCACCCCGATAGACATACTGATCGAACAAGAACCTGAGATTGCGCCCGGTTGCCTTGTCGATTGCCCGCAGCAAGTCGATGGTTTCCACCGTGCTGTGCGCATTGTCTGTCAGCAGCGTCGAGAGTGCTTTGGTAAATAGCGCGTCCCCTAGCTCCATCCGAATCATGTGATACACACAAGACCCCTTTTCATAAATGTGACGGTCGTACAGCTCAATCGCTTCGCGATAGATATGTGTCACCAGCGGGCGGCGGTAGCGGCTTTTGTCTTCGCTGAGGTAGGCCCGCGCATGGTTTAAGTGGTAGTAAAACGCCTCGTCTTGCCCCAGCGTTTCTTCTAACCACAGCACTTCCGAATAGGTTGCGGCCCCCTCTTTCACCCAAGCCTGTGACCAGTGATTAATCACAATCAAGTCCCCAAACCACTGGTGGGCTAGCTCGTGCGCCACTAACGCCTCAGCTCGCTGATTGTCTAAGGCGGCTCGCTGGTCAATCATGCAGCGATCGGTGAGCAGGGTCGTTGTCGTATTCTCCATTCCCCCAAAGATGAAATCGCTGACGCACACTTGGTCATAGTTAGAAAACGGGTAGTCGTAGCCAAACCGCTGGCTCAAGGTCGCCATCATCTGCGGCGTTTTGCCCATCGTCAGCTTGGCTTCGGCCTTGCGCCCCTGCTCAAAATAGTAAGTAACGGGCCGCTTTTGCCACTCGTCTTTAATTTGTTCAAACTCGCCAATCGCCAGCGTCATCAAGTAGCTAGGATGCACCTTGTCTAGCTTCCAGTGATAGACCTTTTCATCGCCATCTGTTTCAGTGGCAACCAGCTCACCATTAGAAACAACTGTGAACTGTTTTGGCACCCTGGCCTTAATTTCTGAGGTGGCGAGCTGACCGGGATAGTCAAAGCAGGGAAACCAAAAGCGAGAGTCTTCATCTTCGCCTTGGGTCCAAATCTGGGTCGGCTTGTCGGGATAGTGTTCGTCAGGACCGACAAAGTAAATGCCGCGCTGTGGGTTTTCTACCGCGTAGTCAATCGCTAAGATGAACGATTTACCAGCTTGCGTCGGTGTTTTGAGCTTGACGTGTAGCTGCTCGCCGTCGTAGTCAAAAGTCTGCTTGGCGCTGCCAACTTTCACAGATTTAATCTTCAAATCTACGGCGTCTAGCGTCAGGCTTTCTACGCCATCTACAACGGGCGCAATCTGAACTTTGCAGGTGCCGCTGTAGCTTTTGTTGGGGATGTCAAAAGCTAAATCGAGCGAAATGTGTTCTACTTGGCCCGGACGATCGGGGTTGTAGTGGGGGTAGGCTCCTGGTAGCTCAAAAGATTTTCGGCCAGCTTGATCAAGAAGGGTCGTATAGATGTTTTCCATGGTGCCAGGTGAGAGTGCTCGGTTATGAGGTTCTATATATGCCTAAATTAAACCCTTTATCGAACGCCTGCTGTCTGAAGTTCTGTTAGAGATTTCTATTCTGAGCGCTTTTAAGCTCTGGCTTCTGGATACTTTCAGGTTCTAGCTTCTGGGTTTTAGCTTCTGGGTTTTATTTTTTAGGTTCTAGCGTAAGCTTTGAGAAAATTAAGACTACAGACATGACCAACGGCCTAAAATCTAAAGGTTGCGGCTTTGGGCTTGTCTTTATATGAATCAGATTGCGTCTTCTCTGGTTAACGGTGTTCTGAGCATTGAACCCCTCGCTAAGCTTGCCAAGCACCAGGCTCGCAAGATGATGATTAATCGGGCGGAAACGCTAGGCGTGTACTGGCGCGACGAAGTGAATGCGCTGCGATCGCGACACTCAGACCGCTCAGACCGTTTGGACCGCTCAGACGGTGCAGTACACACAAACGAGCAGTCAAACGAGATTCACCCGGACTGGGAAGCAGAGCTAGCCGCGATCGCAAATCCCAACATCGTTTATCCCAGCTACTACACCCAAAAATTCCATGCCTACGATGAAGGCAATCTAGGCTGGCTCCCAGCGATGGAGGTAGGCGTCGCGGCCCGAGCCGTTCACGCCCGGATTTGGCCCGAAGCGGATGAGCGCTCGGGGCTGCAAGGCGATGCTAGCCTCAGAGTTAGCTACCATCAGGTGTTAAAAGAGCTTTTGCCTACCCCACCGAACCACATCGTCGACTTGGGATGCAGCACAGGGCGTAGCAGTTTCGCGCTGCAAAAAGCCTTCCCGACAGCGCAGATTATCGGTGTGGACCTCTCTCCGCATTTCTTGACGGTTGCTCACTATCAGGCTGCTGCTCAGCACCAGACCGCCAATCGATCAGCAAGCTTGTCAGAAGAGACTGATTCAGAACAAGCTGATCTAGAACAGACCAACAAAAACCCCAATATTCGCTGGGTACATGCCGCTGCCGAGGCAACCGGCTTACCGGCTGAGTCTGCTGACTTGGTCTCAGCCTGTCTTGTCTTTCACGAGCTGCCGATAGCGGCGGCCCAACAGATTGTCGCTGAGGCATACAGACTCATTCAACCGGGCGGGCACTTTGCCATTATGGACATGAACCCGCAGTCTGAGACGTTTGCCAAGATGCAGCCTTACGTGCTCACCCTACTCAAAAGCACCGAACCTTTCCTCGATCAATACTTGGCATTAGATATTGCCGAACTATTGAAAGAAGCTGGGTTCAGTGCGCCAAGTGTGGCTTGCAACACGCCTCGTCATCGGGCGATTGTAGCCTGCAAAAAAGAGTAGCGATTAAGATCTATGGCTTAGATCCGAAAGGCGTACGGGTTAGCGGATCTGGCTTGATTGAATCGGGAACCGACGGATCGCGATCGGGACGGCCTTGGTCAAGAAAGAATCCGAAGTAAGCAGCGATCGCAGCTGTACCCAGGTGCAAATACACGTCATTTCCGTACAGCGGAATCAAACCAAAAAACGTATTGGCGATAGGAATTAGCCCTAGGATGCCAAAGAAACCTAGCCATACAGCCAGCGTGTCAGCATACAAACGCGCGAATATCTCGGTGCCAGCAAAACCAGCTAGACCGCCTACACCGATAACGACGTATATCATCGCTTCGAATGTATTGATAGGGAATAGACCGTAAAGATAGCCCAGGCCATCGGTCACACCGACTTCGGACATTAGTTTTGGTGCCACTTCAATTGGATCGATGAAGGCTGGCAAAACGCCGGTAATACCAAAGGCCAGATAAATCAGGCCGATGACCAGCGAAAAATAGCGAACAGACATATTGTTTCCTTTTACTAGGGTGGATGTCGTGTCTTCAGTAAAGTCGTTGTGCAATTTTCTGACCTTGGTCTAATGGAGGAGGTCTATAGACTCTTTAGGTACATTGCCAACGGGATAAAACTGTGAAAAAAGAACATTTTTTCGAGTATTCTTTCTCTTACTTTCAAAAAATATAGAAGATTTTTAGAAGAGATCTGAGTGCTTGTGTAATTTTCAAAAAGTCCAAAAAAAAGCCCAGCAGTTGCTGAGCTTGAGGGTTCCATGAATGATTAAATGTTGTATCTATGGGATCGTTTATTGACTTTTTTAAAGTCTAAGAGACTGTGCTCTTAGAGAAGACGCGCTCCAGCTAAAAGTGAGGTTGGCACTTGAGCGTTGGAGAATCGCTGTTTGCGCTGGAGTGTTGGTGTAAATATAAGAGCCCTATATAAAGATTGCTGTGCCCTATGCAACAGTTTTTACATTTTGTGCGATTCTCTCTGTTTACGATTGGTCATCTGCGATTAATTGGCGGCATTGTCAACTGCGCTGCCCGATAGCCGGGACGAATTAGGCTGAGTTAGCGGTGATGAGGGGAGTAGTTGTGACGAGGGTGGCGGTGTTGTGCTGTGAGTAGATGGGCCGAGAGCAAGCAGCAGTACCGGGTCGAGGGCAAGCTGGGCTGCGATCGCAGCTGCGCCACGCCGGTTGATATGACTAGGATCTGCAAATAAATCAGACTGGCCTTGCAATTGCGTTAACAAGTCCACCACTTGAAAGCCATTCAGATCGCTCTGCGTCTGTAAAAACTGCTGAAACTGATCTTCAAGATTGCGCCGGAATGCATCTAAATAGCTGTCACTTAGCGGTAGATTGACGAAAATTAGCTGAGAGGACTGCGATCGCACAAATTCTGCTGCCTGCGCTAGCGCCACCGTTTGGTCACCTTGCAGCGTGAATGGCGAATACGCACCGTCGTACTGACCAGCGACCTGAGGAAAGGCTTGATAGTAAACGCTAGGATCAAACGAGTCGCTGACCGCCGCAAAGCCCCAAGGATTTAGACCCAAGCTATCTAAAAACGAACTGGCCGCAGACTTGTTTGTCTGAGGGTTTTGTACAGCCGTTCTGAGTAGCGCCATCAGGTTAGGTTCAGCTTCTTCAGCTTCAACCGTCTCAGTTTCAGCTGCTTCCGCAATGATTTCTTCTGTGATGATTCCTTCCGCAATGGCTGCTTCAGCCTCAACCGTGCCTTCAGTCGCCCCTTCAGTTGCCCCTTCAGCAGGCTCAGGATCACGACTAGCAACGATCGGTTTTTCACCGCGAAGCATCGCCTGATAGCCCGGCGAAGCGACTAGGCTTTCCCAAGTGCGATCGCGTCGCCCATCATTAAACGCCCGCGAGCCGTCGCCCCACACAATCACCTCGGGCAGATCTCCTGGCAGCAGCTCACTCAGCATAAAATTCACCACCTGCGCCGTCGCCCCGTTCACGCTGAAGTTATACACCTTCAGATCGTCATAGCCCTGGCCCGATAGCCGATAGCGCAGCGCCGCCGGGTCAATTCCCTGTAAAGACCGGGAGCTACCCACAATCAAAATATCCGGCGTTCCATAGGTTTCAACGTAGTCTATGTAGCCTGCTAGCTGCGCATCAAATACGGCACTTCCTAACGTTGGGAAAGCGGCGATCGCACCTGGGCTGGGCATGGGCAGCTCAGGGACAGACACTGCGCCAACTTGCAACCGTCGCAGTCGCTCTTGCAGCTGCTCAGGTGAGCCACTCATCGGTGAGCCAGTCGTCTGGGCCTGAACCGCTATTGGGCTGCTCAAGCTAGACAAATTCACAAATCCCAGCACTGTTAGCACCGTGACGCATTTGATCATCATTGGTTTTTAATTTTTTTCTTGATTCAATTTTTTTTGATTTGGTCACTTGCATATCAGCGCAAAAAGGCGTACTAACTATCACCATGACAGCTTTCTGATAGCGTTCAGTCGGTTTTTTAATTTTCATTCACCATCAGCTAAAATGATGATACAAATATACTAAAGTGAGATCATGGTTCAATATACCCTTGCTCAAAGTCCTGAAGTCTTGATTGACGTGCCTGGTCGAGATACGAGCAAAGCACGAGAAAAGGCCATGGATCAGCTGATGGCGCTCCTGGATGATGGTAAGCTACCGACCGAACTTGACGATGGCTTTAACCCTAAGGAATTTATCGAAGTGAAAGAGCCCAATAACGAACCCTCCGACGAAGAAACTGCGGTAGTTGAAGCTGTCCAGACGCTCAGCAACCTCTCTAAACTAAAGATTAAAGTGCAAGGCTCTCGCGAAGACGCGCTCAAAGTTCGCGAGCTAATTGACCTGCTTTTCACCGATGAAGTTATCGAAGAAGAGCAAATCGAAGAGCTTAACACTGGCTTTAAGACCCTCAAAACATTCGCCCAGACTAACCTGCGCTATCGCGATGCCAAAGACGACGCCGAGTCGGCCCGCGAGGTGCTAGACAACGCACTGAATCCACCTAGCAAAAAACCGTCTAGTAAGAGCGAATCTAGCAAGAGCGAATCCAGCAAAAGCGAATCCAGCAAAAGCGAATCTAGCAAGAGCGCGTCTAGCAAAGCCTCATCTGCCAAAAAATAGATCGGCTAGCAACTTTCGTCAGTATTCATAGCTTGCCCAACCTGTCTCAATTCAGCCGACGGGCCACTCCCTGGTAAAAATATCCCATTACCTTCGGCAGATTTTCGCCATAGAATTCTGTCACCGTCACTTCATCAAATGCCGCGTTTACCAGCTCATCTATCCGGCGATTAAGGTGACAGCCATCAGCGACCACTCGTTGGATTGGCGTTAGCCTATTTTGCCAGGTTTGCACGCTGGGCTCATCGCTCAAGCCATGCTCAATAAAGAAAAAACGTCCACCGGGTTTTAGCACTCGGTATGCCTCGCTGAGCGCCTTTTCTACCTGAGGAATGCTGCACAGCGTCCAAGTGCACACGACGTTGTCAAAGCTAGCATCTGGCATCAGCAGATTTTCGCCGCTCAGCGTGACTGTCTTAACTGGAATAGGGCTAGCTTCAATGCGCTTTTGGGCGATCGCACCCATTCCCTCATTTGGGTCTACGGTCGTTAGCGACGTTACCGCTGCCGAATAGTGCGGCAAATTTAATCCCGTCCCAAACCCAATTTCCAGTACGTCACCCCTTACCTCAGCCAATAGCTGCTGGCGATAGTTTGCCATTGCCTCAGAGCGCATGGATAGCTCTAGCAGCCGAGGAAAAATCAATCGTGAGTAGATACCCATCATTACTGTCCTTAATTCTGCATCTAATTATTTCGGAGCTGAACCGCTCGCCCTATACTTTAGATATATTTCGCAGGCATGACCGCTATGTGTAAATGCACTGAAGTGGATGCACTGAAGCAAATGCACTGACGCGAATGCACTAAACAACCAGGTAAACCTATGGGCCTTGAAGACAAGTTGAAAGCGTCTGTTGACGATTTGAAGAAAAAGGCAGAAAGTGCTGCCAGTGACGCTAGCAGCGCTGGTGAAGACCTAAAAGATAAAGCGCAGGCAAAAGCTAAAGAAGTCGGCGCTGAAGTAGAAAATAAAGTCGGCGATGCTGTAGATACGCTGAAAGACAAGCTGCCGGATTAGGCTCGCTGAGGTGCGATCGCACCATCGGCAACCGTCATATTTTCCGGATTCCGACTACGCTCAGCGCTTGGGTTTGCTTAGCGCTTAGATTTACTGAGTCTAACTGAGTCTAAATGCCTCAAGGCTGAGCGAGTCACGCTTTATTTTAAGAGGTTTGATACCGCCGCTGTTCGGTACAACCTCCTATGGCACAATGTAGAGACTCTTAATACCTAGCCTAAGCCTGTGACTAACGCCAAGCCGCCAGCCCGTCGAGCCGTATTCCCCTTCACTGCGGTGATCGGCCAAGAAGACATGAAGCTAGCCTTAATCTTGAACGTGATCGATCCAAAGATCGGTGGCGTCATGATTATGGGCGATCGCGGCACAGGCAAATCCACCACCATCCGCGCCCTAGCTGACCTTCTGCCAGAGATTGCCGTCGCCGCAGGCGATCCTTACAACCGCGATCCTAACAATCCCGACGTCATCAGCGAATATGAAGGCACCGATGTCACCGTTGCGGCCAAGAAAGTGCCGATGGTCGACCTACCGCTTGGTGCGACAGAAGATCGGGTTTGCGGCACCATCGACATTGAAAAAGCCCTAGCAGAAGGCATAAAGGCTTTTGAACCGGGCCTGCTAGCCAAGGCAAACCGAGGTTTACTCTACGTAGATGAAGTCAACTTGCTAGACGATCACCTCGTTGATGTCCTGCTAGACTCTGCCGCCTCCGGTTGGAACACCGTCGAGCGTGAGGGCATTTCCATTCGGCACCCGGCTCAGTTTGTACTGATTGGCTCCGGCAACCCAGAAGAAGGCGAACTGCGCCCTCAGCTGCTAGATCGCTTTGGAATGCACGCCGAAATCCGCACCGTTCGCGACCCAGAGCTACGCGTCCAAATTGTCGAGCAGCGCACCGCTTTTGACCAAGACCCTGATGGCTTTAGTGCGCAGTGCCAAGCCGAGCAAAACGCCCTGCAAGAAAAAATCATCAACGCTCAAAATCGCCTGAAAACGGTCACGATGGACCGAGATTTTCGCATCAAAATCTCTCAGGTTTGCTCCGAGCTAGACGTAGACGGGTTGAGAGGCGACATCGTCAGCAACCGCGCGGCCAAAGCCCTTGCTGCCTATGAAGAGCGCACCGAAGTGACCCTGGAAGACATTCAGCGCGTGATTGCCCTGTGCCTGCGCCATCGCCTGCGCAAAGATCCGCTAGAGTCAATTGATTCGGGCTTTAAGGTAGAGAAAACGTTTAGCACAGCCTTTGGGGTTGCCGCGCCAGAGCTGTCGGCAAACGGTCGTCAGCCTGCCGGTGTGCGATAAGCTACGCCTTATCACACCTATTGCCTTATGAGTGCCTTATGGGCTGACGCCTTATGACACAGCGTATTCTCGGCCTCGATCCGGGGCTAGCCATTTTAGGTTTCGGCGTGATTGAATACGATCCGGCTAAGCGGCGCGATCTGAATCCAGCGATTGGCGTGATCGACTACGGCGTTGTAAAAACCTCTGCTCGAACAGATACGGGGGAGCGTTTGTGCACGATTTATGATGATCTGCACAGCGTGATTGATGAATACAAGCCGGACTTGGTTTCGATTGAAAAGCTGTTTTTTTATCGGATGGGCAACACCATTTTGGTGGCGCAGGCTCGGGGCGTGGTGATGCTGGTGCTGGCGCAGCGAAATTTGCCGTTTGTGGAGTTTACACCTGCTCAAATTAAGCAATCGATTACCGGACACGGCAATGCGGATAAAGCAGATGTGCAAGATGCAGTTGCCCGTGAGCTAAAGCTAGAGAGCATTCCTAAGCCTGACGATGCGGCCGATGGACTAGCAGTGGCGCTAACGGCCTGGTTTCGGATGGATTAGCGTTAGACAACATAGCTCTTTAGACAAACAGCTTTAGATGGATTGGTTCCGGATGGATCAACAGAGGAAGTAGAAACATGCCGACATTTGCCACGCCTTTAGCTAGAGCTAAATTCGATCAGCTCATGCAGCCTGCGCTAATTCGAGTGATTGACAATATCCGCAAACAGCTCGACCAATCGACGTGGGAAGGCACCTATGAGGAAGAGTTGCAGTGGCCTGAAGGCACAACGCCCGAGCAAAAGCAGGACTATGCAGCGCTGCAAAAGCAACTGCATGGCGTCCCACCAGAAGAGCACGACCGAGTGGCGGCGCTGATGTCAAGACTGCCGCAGCCGTCACCGCTCTATACGCTGCGATTACAGCAGGCAGAGCAGGCAGACCAGACGGTTGATATTTGGGCGCTTTGCTATCAGGTGTGTGCAGTAGCCTATGACCCAAGCTCGTCGTTAGCGATGGAAGCCGACGACGGCTTGTTGGATGAAGGAGGAGAAGTTGATTGGCGATCGCTAGACGACAAAACTAAGGCGCTAGTCGAAAACATCTTTGCCTTGCTACCAGCTTCATAGCATCGGGCTCACTCAAACCTTTAGCTCAAGCCTAAGGATTTATCCGAGAGTGCAGCTGCTGGAATTGTTTCAGTAAGGCTGCTTTATGCCGTGAAGGCGACGTCTAAGATGGGTTTTGATCGGAGACGGGTGACGATAGCTCTAGCTCGATAGAAGGTAGAGAGAGAACAGAGCGATCCCCGTGAGGCTTTTCGGGCTGATTTTTGGTTGCCTGCTTTTCTGACGACGGCTTTTCTGACGACGGCTGTTTTGATGACGACTTGTCCGGTAAGGCTGCCTGCAAGAATCCTGGCGGCGCGAGCTGCCAGTGATTGAGCACATCCTTAATCAGCAGCTCTTGAATCCAGATTTTGGCGACAACGGTGAGGGGCAGCGCTAGCAGCAGCCCTGGAAATTTGAAGATTTGAGCAAAGAAGATTTGAGCAATCAGCGTAAAGGCCGGTAGCAGCGAGACCTGATGAGCCATGACGGTGGGCGTGACCGCGTAAGACTCTAGCTGTTGAAGAATGATGTAGAGGACAATCACCGCCACTGCCTTCCACGGATCGTCTGAAAGGATGGCGACGACGACGGGAAAGACCATGCTCAACGCGGGGCCAATATTGGGAATAAAGTTGAGGATACCTGCGAGCAGGGCGTGTGCAAAAGCAAAATCAATTCCCAATAGCAGCAGGCCAACAAAGCTAAAGCCAAAGATAAAAATAGAGCTGATAATGATACCCCCTAGCCAGTTGCCTAGCGCGACTTCGCACTGCACAAAGATTTCTTTGGCCCTAGCCCTATAAAAAGAGGGAAATAGCAGCAAAATGCTATTGAGATAGGCGCTGGGATTGGTCAGAATCATGATGGCGAGTACCGTCACAAACAGCGTATGAATCAGGATCTGAACGGAAGAGTTGATGAAAATTTGAACAGAGGTGTTGAAGAAGGCAAAGAAGTTGCGAAAAACCTCAAGGACTGCTGAGTCGGGCGCAGTAAGCCAGTCCAAAAACTCATCAATTTCCGGCAGTCGAATCCGATCTGGGAGACTTGTCTGCAGTGTGGCTAGCAAGCTAGGGAGCCTGGCCGAAAAGCTGACCAGTAAATCTAGCAGCTTGGTGAACTGATCTATAAAAGGTGGAATGATGATCAGGACGAAGAGGGTCGTTATGACTGTGAACAGCAGAATTGCAATCGGGATGGCAAAACGACGCCGAATATTAAGTGCCTGAATTTTTTGGGTCACGCTGTTGAGCGCAAGTGCAATGACGACTGCGGCAAAAATCAACAGTAGGATTGATTTTATCTGCCAAAGAATATAGCCCGCGGCTATTAGACATAGCAGGCTGATCCAGTCACCTAGCTTCATGACTTACCTAGTGTTAAAACTTCTGGTTTTGACTTCTGGTCTCTGCGCGAGAATTTGGCTTATTGTATCTGAGCGCAGCTGTAGCCGCTTATGGCGTTGGCCACTTTATTTATAAGGATTGCCGGTATTGGGGAAGAGACAACGATGAGGTCTGTAAAAGTGCTAGCTTGAGAGCGTCTGAGCGTTTTGAGTAATCTACAGTCTCTCTTACTTCTGTTTTTGTATGGCTTTTTCTGGTAATCCAAATCGTGATTCGAATCTTCGCGATTCGGCTAAAAATCAGCAGGCGAATTGGCAGGTGAAGCCGGTTCCTGATCTGCCGGATGGCTGGGTTAATACGGTAGCAGAGATAACAGAACTGCCTAATCCAATTAGAGGCGCTCAACTGCTGTGGATGAGAGGAATTCAGTCGGCGGCGGCGCTGCCGGGGTTTTTGCAGGCAGCGGCATATCGTCCGGCGAGCCCGTTTGAGTTTGGAGAAGAGATGCGATGGGCGGTGGAGCGGCTGAGGGTGGCCCGCGATCGCACTGAAAAGGTCGCTATTTGGGGTGACTTTGACGCGGATGGTATTACCGCTACCGCAGTGCTTTGGGATGGCCTCAGACAGTTTTTTACCGGTGACAATCAGCTCACTTATTTTATTCCCAACCGGCTAAAGGAGTCTCACGGACTCTCTGTGATAGGGATCGAGCAGCTTGCAGCGCAAGGCGTGCAGCTGATTGTCACCTGCGATACGGGCAGCACCAACCCAGATGAAGTGGAGCACGCGCAGTCTTTGGGCATAGATGTGATCGTGACGGATCACCATACGCTGCCCCAGACCAGACCTGCGGTCGTGGCGATTGTGAACCCAAGGGCCCTGCCGTCTGACCATGCGATGGCGTCGCTTTCTGGGGTGGCTGTAGCATACAAGCTGGTAGAAGCGCTATATGAAAGACTGCCAACGGTGCCAACGCGCCCGCTACACGAACTGGTTGATTTGGTCGCGATTGGTCTGATTGCAGATTTAGTAGAGCTAAAGGGCGACTGCCGCTATTTGGCGCAGATTGGCATTGAGCAATTGCAAACGCAGCTAACGACTGAGCCGCCTATTCGACCTGGGGTGGCGCAGCTATTGAAGCTGTGTCGGCGAGCGGGCGATCGCCCCACAGATATTTCATTCGGCATTGGCCCTCGAATCAACGCCGTCAGCCGCATCTATGGCGACGCTAGCTTTTGTGTAGAGCTGCTCACTAGTGATAATCCTGAGCGCTGCCGAGAGCTAGCCGGAAAAGCAGAGCTAGCCAACGCCAGGCGCAAAGCGCTGCAAAATGACGTGTTTCAGCAGGTGAGCGAGCAGCTAGCGCACCGAGATCTGTCAACGACAGGCGTGATTGTACTTTGTGATCCGCAGTGGCCCGTTGGCGTGCTGGGGCTAGTGGCCGGGCAGGTTGCCCAGCAGCATGGCAAGCCGACTATTTTACTCACGCAAGACGCCCCCGAAGCGGGCCTCAATTCAGCTAATCCTGCTTCAGCAGGCCCTCTTTTGGCGAGAGGATCGGCGCGTTCTGTTAATCAAGTCGATCTCTATGACCTGGTGCATTCCCAGGCGCATTTGCTCACGGGCTTTGGCGGACATCCATTTGCAGCGGGGCTGAGCTTACCAGTAGAAAATTTGCCTCTTTTTCAAGCGGCGATTAACCAGCAGTATCGCCAGAAAGTGGGCACGCAACTGAGCGCCCCAACGCTCAAAGCTGACCTGACGGTGACGGTGGCTGAGCTAGGGAAAGCGCTATTTCAAGAGCTAAAGCTGCTAGAGCCCTGTGGGATGGGCAACCCGGTGCCTAAGCTGCTGATTAAAAACTGCTGGTTTGAGAATGTATGGCATCAAAAGCTAAAAGATCGTCTGGGCTCTAAGGTGGGCTATATTAAGGCGACCTTTCAGCTCTGTGACGAAAGCGGTGACGAAAGCGGTGATGCAAGCGGCGATGCAAGCGGTTCCGGCAGTCGATCGGCCAGTCAATCGGCCAGTCAATCGGCCAGTCAATTAGCTAGGTGCCCAGGGCTGTGGTGGGGACACTATAAAGATGATCTACCCCCCGGTCGGTGGGATGCGATCGCTGAGCTAGATTTCAACAGCCATCCCAAAAGTCGCCGATACGAAGTTCGACTAATCGACATTCGCCCAGCGGCCACCCAGCCCGATACCGTCCAGTCTGCTACGGATCAGGCGATGGCTGATGACCACTGGCTGTTGGACAGACGATATGCAGCAGGCGCAGCACCGTCCCTTGAGCCGTTACCTCCAGAACCGCTATCTTTGAAACCAATAGAAGCTGTAACCGATTTAGTCATAGATGACTGTCCGATGCAGTGGCAAGTCCTGCGGTTGTGGCAGCATCAGTCTTACCAAAAACGGCAGCCGGTGGCGCTGGCCTATCCGTCTCCAGATAGGGTCGATCCGGTTGATGTGTGGACGCGGCTGCTGGGTTTGGCAAAGTACTTGGCTCGGGCGCAGCAAGCGGTGAGCCGTGAGCGGCTAGCGGAAAAGCTGGAAGTGAGCGATCGCACCCTAGAGATAGGGCTTAGCGCCTTATCTGAAGCTGGATTTACTGTAGATATCTCGGCTATAGATCTTCGCTTTCGCTACGGTTCAACTGCTGATTCCAGCTCCAGCGCTGCGACCGACTCCAGTGATTTTAAGAACGTTTCCAGTAGCCCTTCCAATCGCCCGCTCGATCATGCCTTGAGCCATTTCTTAGCGGCTGTCCAAGAAGACTCTTTCCGGCGACAGTACTTCTACCAGGCTCCAGTCTCCACGCTGCAATCTGCCGTTTCGACTGCGGCTGATTTAGACTAGGTTTACCTGCGTAAATAGCCGCATGACGCCCCAGCTCAGCGAGGCAGCGCCGAAACATTTTTGTAAGAATCTATTGTCTAAATTTGTTGACACTTTTGAATCAAAACGGTATCATTAGATACAGAAGCAAACAACGTTCATCTTTTTCTCAGTCAACCGCATTGACATTCTGAATCGACATTCCGACAAGTGCCTTTGACTCATGAAAGACGGAAGTAAGGGTTATTTTTAGCCCTGAAGGAACGCGCCTCTTTAACCATCTCAATCCCTTTGGAGGCGATTACCATGCAACTTTCATACCGTGGCGTTAAGTACAACAGCACCGACAGTGCTGTGAAAGTCACAGAAACTCAGGAAATTGGCCATTATCGTGGCGCGACATATTCGATCCGCCGCGCGGTTGGTCTGCCTGTTCGGCACCCTGAAGACGTGTTGAAGTACCGTGGCGCGATTGTTCGTTAGTACCTTGTTCGCTAGTACTTTGTTCGCTAGTACATTGTGCATACACGCACACCGCTACTGCAACACGCATACCTGAGCTAAATCAAAAGCTCAATCAGCTTAGCTAAATCAAAAGCTACATCGAGAAAGGCGTGGTCTGAAAAGATCGACGCCTTTTTTGTTGCTGTATCATAGCCATTGTGCGATTACAGGTCTGCCATCACAACTAGGTATGCCAGCACAGAAGGAGCGATGCTTATGCTGTCAAGTTTCATCGCAGGTTTGATGGTTGGATTGACTGTGCTGATATTTGATCGGCGGCGCAATGATACAAAACTGAAACGGCTGCTAGGACGACTAGAAGACCGTGAGCTTGTTCCGACGATAGGCTACGACGCGCAGCTAGCAAGCGCGATTGGTGAGCAGCAAGCTCAGATAGAGGCGCTCAATGAACAGATAAAAAATCTGCGTCATCTATTACAGAGCGCACCTGTAGGCTATTTGCAGGTGGATGAAGAAAGCCGCCTGCTGTGGTGCAATCAGCGCGCTCAAGAATTTTTAGATATTGACCAAGGAGACTATGCCCGGCCTCGGTTGCTGCTAGCAACCGTTCGTTCTTACGAACTAGACCAGCTGATAGAGCGCACTCGCCAATCGCAAACGGTCTGTGAAGCTCGCTGGACGTTCAACGCGATCTCAACCGATCCGGTTAACTATTCGGAGCGTCCGGCCTATCCTTTTCAAGGCTATGGCTTTCCACTAGCGGCAGGGCAGGTGGGTGTATTTTTAGAGAACAAGCAGGAAGCAGTGATGCTGGCTCAGCAGCGCGATCGCTGGATTTCGGACGTCGCCCATGAGCTAAAAACGCCGCTAACCTCTATTCGTCTGGTCGCAGAAACCCTGCAATCTAGAGTTGCCCCCAACCTGTTGACCTGGGTAGAGCGCCTGCTAAAAGAAGTGATTCGGCTGAGCGTACTGGTTGACGACGTGCTGAAAATGAGCAGCCTAGAGCAGCGTCAAACCCAACTGCAAGATAAGGTTGATACCGACATGGTGCCGTTGATTCAGGCTGCCTGGCAAGGCGTTGAGCCGCTGGCCAAGCTCAAGCAGCTAACGCTGAACTATCAGGGCCCCGATCATTTGATTGCGACCGTGAACACCAGTCTCATGCACGCGTTGGTTTTTAATCTGTTGAGCAATGCGGTGAAATACAGCCCCCCTTCTGAGGTGATTCGAGTGCACTTGAGCTTGACGCGGCTCGATCAGTCCAGCCAGATTGAGCAGAGCGACACGGCTACTCACCTTTTACTGGAAATAATTGATACCGGTGAGGGGCTCCACGACAAAGATCTTCCCCACATTTTCGATCGATTCTATCGCGCGGACCCGTCGCGCAGCCGCCAAGCGCGTCTAGATAGCACTGGCCTTGAGCAGAGCCATGCGGTTGATGCGAGCGAGCTTTCTAGTCGGGGCACAGGCTTGGGTCTCGCGATTGTGCGGCAGATAGTAGAGGTGCACCAAGGGCGCGTAGAGGCGAAAAATCACCCTGAGTACGGCGGTGCTTGGCTGCGAGTATGGCTTCCCCTTGAGCGTCTGATGACTAAAGAACTGTAATTTTTAGTATGACACTCTCAAAGTACGGCGCTCTCGAAGTACGGTGTTCTTAAAGTAACTGTGAAGTCTTGCTCATTCAGTAGGATCACCCCCTTGTATAGACGGTGAGATTGCTGCTTGAATGAAGAAGGCTTTATACAGAGCTGCTGGCTTTTTAAGTCTTTTCGCGGCTTGTTTGTCTTGATGACTGTTTTGTCTTGATAACTGTTTTATCTTGATGGCTATGCTGTTTTAACGTTGTTTATTTCGATGACTTGTCTATGCCTTGGCCTAAAATAGACAAATTTGTAATCTAATAGCATCTGCCGTGCGAATGCATCCGTACGGTGTATATACTTAACTAAAGCTGTTCGTACTTATGACCGCAAGGCTTCAGAAGCTTTTAGCACAAAGGGGTATTGCCTCTCGCCGCCAGTCTGAAAAGCTAATTTTGGGTGGTAGGGTGACAGTGAACGGTGAAGTTGCTGAGATTGGTCAGCAAGCAGATGCAAGCCTCGACTGTATCTGTGTAGATGGCGTAAAAATTGGCGAGCCCCCTGGCTGCGTTTATTTTTTGCTAAACAAGCCTAAGGGTGTGGTTTCTACTTGTCTAGATCCACAGGGTAGGCGCACGGTGCTAGATCTGTTGGAGGATTCTCTACAGCAGGGGTCTGGGATCCATCCGGTGGGTCGCTTAGATGCTGACTCGACAGGGGCGTTGCTGCTGACTAATGACGGTGAGTTGACCTATCAGCTGACGCATCCTAACCATGCTATGCCGAAGGTATATCAAGTCCGGGTCAAAGGCATTCCCTCTAAAGCAGCGATTAGGCGGTGGTGTGAGGGCGTGATTTTGGACGGTCGTCAGACGCTACCGGCTGAGGTTCGACTGGTGAAGGCACTGCCGAACAGCCGGGCACTTTTGAGTGTGACGCTGACAGAAGGTCGCAATCGTCAGATCCGCCGGGTTGCTGAAGCTTTGGGTCATCCTGTGACAGCCCTTCACAGAATAAAAATTGGCTCACTGTCGCTAGGAAGCTTGCCACGAGGTCACTATCGTATAGTGAGTGTCGAGGAGGTGGCTGATCTGACTGCTCAAGTTAAGTAGTAATCTTAAATGTGTTAGCTACGCTTTTTATGCCTCGCTCTTTTTGCCCAGACTGTGGTTCTTGTTTCCTTTATTTTTCCTGATTTAGGTCGCGCTAAATTCTGCCCAGAAACTCTAATAAAGACCAGAAAATATTATTAAATCCTTGCCTAACCTAAGCCTTAACATGAAGCAGAAAGCTCGTACTAAAGAACCGACCGCAGAGCAGCTGCAGCAAGAGCAGCTGAGTTCTATTGGCAGCTTGTTAAAACAGGCCCGTTTGCAGCGGGGGCTAACGCTAGAGGCAATTGAAAAGCTAACGTTAATTCGCCAGATGCTGCTCTCTGCTTTGGAGGAAGGCCACATTTCAGAGCTGCCTGAGCCTATCTACATTCGGGCGCTATTGAGACGCTATGGCAATGCGATGGGGCTAGATGGCGAGGCGATCGCAAGCCAGTTTTTCACGCGTCCGGTGATCAATCCACCGCGCGCGTCTTGGAAAGATTCTCCGGCGGCTCAGCTGCGACCTTTGCATCTATACGGCGCTTATATTCTATTGATTATGGGGGCGGTGAGTGCGCTTTCAGGGCTGTTGCAGCGAACGGCTCCTGACATGACGGCACAGCCAATTTTGGACCCGGCGGCAATTGAACAACTTATGCCCAGCACAGAGCCAGTAGCAGAGGCCCCAGCAAAAGCCCCGACTGAAGACCCCAAGACGCAAGAAAAGCCGATTGAGGTAGATCTGGTGCTGACGGGTCAGTCTTGGGTGCGGGTGATTACCGATGGGAAGATGGCGTTTGAGGCGATTTTGGAGCAGGGTGAGACCCGGTCTTGGGTGGCGGATCAGTCGATGACGATTCGCGTTGGTAATGCAGGCGGGGTGATGTACTCGTTTAACCAGTCGGAGGCTCAGCCGATGGGTGAGCTGGGTATGCCTGAGGAGCGTACGTTTGCGCCGGATGTTAGCATGGCTCCTGGCCAATAGCGGCGGCGAGACGGCTTAGACTTTACTGTTGATATTTTGATTGTTTATATCTTTGAAAGCGCTGAGAGAAGCGCTGGGTTCTATGTTGATCCAGCTGCTGACCCGGCGCTTATTTTTGTGAGGTGAGCGGGTGCTGCCGGTAGGGTGACGGTGGCGGTGGTGCCTTTTTGGGGCGCGCTGGTGAGGGTGAGCTGGCCGTGGTGATTGTCGGTGATGATTTTGGCGATCGCAAGTCCGAGTCCTGAGCCTCCGGCGCTGCGGCTGCGGGCGGCATCGACTCGGTAGAAGCGATCAAAAATGTGGGTGAGGTCTTGGGTGGGGATGCCGATGCCGGTGTCGGTGACGGTGACGGTGTGGCTGTGAGCGGTGGCGTTGAGGCTGACGATGATGCTGCCGCTAGGGGTGTATTGGATGGCGTTGGCGATGAGGTTGGTGAAGAGGCGGGTGAGCTGGTCGGGGTCACCTTTGAGTGAAGAGGCGAGTGGATTGGCCGGTTGGTTTTCGTGGTAGGAGAAGGTGAGATGTTTTTCTTGCGCGATCGCCTGCTGTTCTTCAAAGACATTTTTGAGCAGCGTAGAGAGTGCTATCTCTTCTTTTTGTATGGGGATCAGGCCACTCTCTTGACGGGCCAAGAACAACAGATCGTCAACGAGCCTGCCAAGCCTGCGGGTAAGGCGTTCTATCACTTCTAGCTGGCTGCGCTGAAACTGTTCATCTGGGTCGGCGAGGGCGACTTGAACGTTGGTTTGAATGACGGCGATAGGGTTGCGCAGCTCGTGGGAGGCGTCGGCGGTGAACTGTTTTAGCTGCTGGTAGGAGTCGCGGACGGGTGCGATCGCAAGGCCAGAGAGAAACCAGCCGATGCCTGCAACCGTGGCGATCATGACGGTGATGCCAAAGCCAAGATCGATGATGAGCTGACGGCTGGGCTTAGAGACTTCAAACCAAGGATGGCTGACGCGCAGATAGCCGAGGAGTTGAGAGCCTGATGTGATGCGCTGGGTAATTTGCCGCAGGGCGAGGCTGTCGGGGGGGATGATGGTTTCGCCGTGGGGGTTGACGTGAAGCGGGATTCTAGGAGATTTGGAGAAGGTGCTCCACTGTAAGTTACCGTCGGGGCCAAACCATTCAAGATCGATGCGGTCGTCTTCGCTGGCTTCTCCGCTGTGGCGAAAGCTGGCTTCGATATTGACCATTGGGATGCTTTCGGTTTGGCCGTTTTCAGGTTGGCTGTCTTCGATGATGAGGGAGCGTTCGACGATTTCGATGACGTGGTTGAGGGTGTCGTCAACGCGCTCGACAAGGGTGGTGCGAACGTAGGTGTAGACGCCGGTGGCGAAGACAAGAAGGAGGACGGCGGTGACGGTGGTGTACCAGAGGGCGAGGCGGCGACGGGTGGTTTGAAACATCGATTATTCGTATGCATCCTTTCTGTGGCCTGCTTTTACGACTCTGACAAGGAGTTTTGTATCTTCAACCGCGTAAATAACGCGATAGTTTCCCGAACGAATACGATATTCGTTCTTTCGGCCTTTAAGCTTTTTGCAGCCTGACGGTCGGGGGTCTTACTCTAGGGTAGTGATACGGGCAAGTAAAGACTCCTGAACGGTTATCGGCAGCTTGCTGATTTGCCGTCTTGCCAGAGGCTCGATAAAAACTTGGTAGGTCATTCTATGCCTAGCTCAAGTTTAAGGTCGGCTAGTGAAATAGCTTCTCCAGGTTCTTGGCGGGCAACGTCGGCGTCAAAGACATCTATTTCGTCTTCTATTGCTTCGATAGCGGGTTCGAGGTCTACCTGATGTTTGAACTGTAGGTATTGTAGGAAGTGGTATAGCTCGTCTATAGCGTGGCGAGAGAGGGATGGAAGTTCTAAAGTGACGGGATCGATTCTAGGTTTTTCTTTAGTTTTAGTTTCTGGTAGGGCAGTCATCTTTGTTTGGATAGGGGTGTTCGTGTGTTTCTATTTTAACGATCGCCCAGGACTTGAAGAAAGTAGCTGCACTGGAGAGAATTACCACGTTTTTTGAGCGGCAGTTAAGGCTCAGGTTGCTGCGGAAATTTGCATTTGACGGAGACTTCGAAGTTGCTTTCGGCGGTGCCTTCGGTGAAGATGGGCAGTCCGGCTTTGCCGCCAATTTTCATGCCAAATTTGAGGGTCATTTCTTCGACTTCGACGCCGGGGAGTTTTTTGAATGCGCCGATGACGTACCAGGTGTATGCGCGGATGGTGCCGTGGATGTCTTTTAGTTCGGTTTTGAGGCGATCGCCTAGGCCATAGGATTCGCGTCCGCCGCTGCGGGTGGGTTCGCTGGTGGGCATTTCGGCGGGGTCGGTGGATTCGATGTATACGGTGTAGATGGTGCCGTCTGGATCTTCTAGCTGGACGGGTCGGATGTTGCTCATAAGATTTTTGTGGGGTTTGGGTCGTAGGCTTTCTATCAAGTGTGCTTGTTGGTTATCTTAGTGGGCAATGCCTCGCAAGTAATCTGAAATTATGAGTCGCTATGCCTTAGTCGTTGGAATTGGTCAGTATCACCAGCTTGACGCGCTTTCTAAGCCTAGAACGGATGCTGAGGCGGTGCGAGATTTGCTGAAGGCGCGTGGCAATTTCGATGAGGTTCACCTGCTGCTGGATGATGAGGCGACTTATGACGAGTTGCTGAGGCTGCTGGAGTATGTGCTTTTGAAGCAGGGCGATCGCGCTGAAGTCCTTCTATATTTTACCGGGCATGGATTTACGGCGGGGCCGAATCAGCGGGTACAGCAAGGGTATTTGGCAACTTACGACTGCGAGGTGAAGTTCCGCGAGGGTAAAGCTGCCTATGTGGAGCAGGCGCTTTCGTTCCAGGAGCTGAATGCTTTGATTGCTGAGGCGACGCCTACTAAGTTGGCGATGCTGTTGGACTGTTGCCACAGCGAGTTTTTTGTGGAGCAATCGTTAATTACGACGGGATTGAGTGGGTTTGGCGATCGCGGCTATTTTCTCAGTGCGGCCTGCCGTAGCTACGAAAAGGCTTGGGCGAATACGGACGAAAGTCACAGTGTGTATACCGGAGCGCTGTTGCAGGCTTTGCGAGACGAGCAGGCAGCAGAAATTACGGTGTCTGAGGCTCACAACAGTATTCAGCGGCAGCTTAAGGGGTCGGGGCAGGAGCCAATTCCGTTTGGCTATGGCGATAGTTTGGTGCTGGTAACGTATCAGCGATCAATCGTGCAAACGGTGAGTGAGGAGTGCCCTTATCAGGGGTTGAAGGCGTTTACTCCGGAGACAGCAGAGTTCTTTTTTGGGCGGGAGGATGAGGTTGCTGAGCTGTGTATGAAGCTGAGGCGGTCGAATTTTGTGCCGGTGCTAGGGCCTTCGGGGAGTGGGAAGTCGTCGGTGGTGCGGGCGGGGCTGGTGACGCGGCTGCGGACTGAGGGCTGGCGGGAGGTGACGATGAAGCCGGGGAAGCAGCCGATGGTGGAGTTGGAGCGGGTGCTGCGGCAGTTTTTTGAGGGGGCGGGGTTTTCTACGGGGAGGGTGCGGGAGGTGTTGGTGGGTGTTGGCTTCGGCTCCGCTCAGCCACCGGGGGTGATCGATGGGCGCGATTTAGATCCCCGCACCCTGAGCGATAACCGTGCCCTGAGCGATAACCGTGCCCTGAGCGATAACCGTGCCCTGAGCGATAACCGTGCCCTGAGCGATAACCGTGCCCTGAGCGTAGTCGAAGGGCAACTGGATCAGGCTGATATCAAACTGTTGCTAATTGTTGATCAGTTTGAGGAGGTGTTTACGCTGTGTGAGGATAAGGCGGCGCAGCGGGCGTTTATTCGTAGGTTGTTTTATCTGGGAGAAGTGGGGGCATCGCGGGTAAAGGTGGTGATGACGATGCGGTCGGATTTTGTAGATAACTGGCTGGCGGCGGGATTGTCGCGGTCGGTGATTGGGGAGGATACGGTGTGGCTGGGGGCGTTACAGGGGGAGAATTTGGCGGCGGTGATTGAGCAGCCTGCACGGAAGCAGCGTTATACGTTTGAGGCGGGGCTGCTGAAGCTGTTGTTGACGGATGTGGAGAGGGAAGAGAATTGTTTGCCGCTGCTGGAGTTTGCGCTGACGGGGCTGTGGGATAGGCGAGAGACGCAGGCGAAGAAGCTGACGGTGAGCGCCTATGAAGAGATGGGCGGGCTGACGGGGGCGCTGAACCGGCAGGCGACGGCGGTGTATGAGAATTTGCGGGAAGTGGATAGGCCGTGGGCAAAGCGGATTTGTTTGTCGCTGGTGCGGGTGGGGCGAGGAGATAAGGATACTCGGCAGCGGCAGCCGAAAGAAGTGCTGTTGAACATGGGTGGTGTGGCGCAGCGGCGGGTGATTGCGGATGTGATTGCGGATTTGGTGAAAGGCCGATTGTTGGTGAGCGATGGGGTGGTGAGCGATGGGGTGGTGAGTGATGGAGATTTTGTTGTAGAAGCTGCCTATGTGGATGTTGCACATGAGGCGCTGCTGGATGGGTGGGAGCAGTTTGCGGCTTGGCGGCAAGAGGATAGGGATTTGCTGCGGCTGGAGCAGCGATTGAAGGATGCCTATGAAGATTGGCAGGCGAAGGAAGCGGGTGAAGAGAGAGATAAGTATTTGCTGACGGGTGGGCTGTTGGCGGAGGTGAGAGAACAGCAGGCGGTGCTGAGCGAACGGCTAAGCGAGAGTCGGCCCGCGCTAATGGAGTATTTTGCCGAGAGCGACCAAAAAGATGAGGCAAATGCGGCAAAATTGAAATCTGCTTTAGCCGAAGCTAGGTCTGCTTTAGCTGTGGCGAAGCTACAGGAGGCTTCTCGTAAGGTTCGTGACAAGTTGTTGTTTACGCCCGCGCAAACGGTAGAGGCAACGATTTCGGCCATCGCGTTGGTAAGCCAAAGCAAAAAAAACTTCGCAGGCGACGTGATTTATCCGGCTCAAGATGCTTTGCACCGCGCCTGGTTCAAAATTCAAGAGCGGCTGAAGCTAGAGGGCCACAGCGGTTTTGTTATGTCAGTGGCGTTTAGCCCTAAGGGAGATCGGATTGTCTCCGGCAGCGAAGACAATACGCTACGGCTGTGGGATTTGGCAGGCAACGCCATCGGCTCGCCGTTTGAGGGCCACAGCAGTTGGGTTATGTCAGTGGCGTTTAGCCCTAAGGGAGATCGGATTGTCTCCGGCAGCTATGACAATACGCTACGGCTGTGGGATTTGGCAGGCAACGCCATCGGCTCGCCGTTTGAGGGCCACCGCGGTTGGGTTAGGTCAGTGGCGTTTAGCCCTAAGGGAGATCGGATTGTCTCCGGCAGCTATGACGATACGCTACGGCTGTGGGATTTGGCAGGCAACGCCATCGGCTCGCCGTTTGAGGGTCACAGCAGTGAGGTTATGTCAGTGGCGTTTAGCCCTAAGGGAGATCGGATTGTCTCCGGCAGCGCAGACAGTACGCTACGGCTGTGGGATTTGGCAGGCAACGCCATCGGCTCGCCGTTTGAGGGCCACCGCGATTCGGTTAGGTCAGTGGCGTTTAGCCCTAAGGGAGATCGGATTGTCTCCGGCAGCTATGACAATACGCTACGGCTGTGGGATTTGGCAGGCAACGCCATCGGCTCGCCGTTTGAGGGCCACAGCAGTGAGGTTATGTCAGTGGCGTTTAGCCCTAAGGGAGATCGGATTGTCTCTGGCAGCACAGACAGTACGCTACGGCTGTGGGATTTGGCAGGCAACGCCATCGGCTCGCCGTTTGAGGGCCACAGCGATTCGGTTTGGTCAGTGGCGTTTAGCCCTAAGGGAGATCGGATTGTCTCTGGCAGCAATGACAGTACGCTACGGCTGTGGCGCGTGGGCACTTGGGAAGATGAACTACTCTACTGCTGCAATCTGCTAATGCACCACACATCACTAGCCTCTCCGCAAACAGAGGCAGCACAGCAGGCTTGTGAGATGTGCGAGCAGGTGTGGACGAAGCAGCGGTCAGCTAAGTTTTTAGTTGCACAAGGCAATGCATTAGCCAGGCGAGGTGAGGTCGATAAAGCCGCCCGCAAATACACCCAAGCCAAAGACCTCGATCCTGATCTCACCCTCGACCCAACCGCCCGCGCCCAACAACTCGCCGACTGGTCGCAAAGTCTCACAACCGCGCCGTAACCCTCCACAGCTCTCCCAAAACCACTGCCGCCCATTCTGCAACTGCCCACCACCACCCTGCATCGCTCGCCGCTCACTCTGCAACCATCCACGACCCCGCTGCACTTGATGCCGAGCGCCCTGCACTCACTCCCGACCGAGCTGCATCTATTCACGACCACACTGCACTTGATGCCGAGCGCCCTGCAACAACTTCCGACCATATGTGTACAACTCTACAGACAGCGGGCATCTTAAACGCGCAAGTATTTTCCTTTCAGGCGACACCGATATGTCTTTTGATCGCAGCATCGACACTCTGCTGAACGAAGCGCAGGTTGCTATCGACAATGCATTAAACAATCCAAAGATCCTTAGCTATCTCAGCGACTTTGGCTATAACGCTGCGCGCATTCAGCAGGGCCAAAAGCTCTACAACGCTGCGGCGGCGGCGCAGCTAGCGCAAACCGCTGAGGCGGGAGGGCAGATTTCGGCAACGGCTACGGTGAATGAAGCCTGGGCGGCGGCTAAAAAGTCTTATATTCGCTGGGTGAAGGTGGCGCGGGTGGCGCTGAAGGGCGACAGCGGGGCTGCGACTCAGCTAGCGCTAAGCGGTAAGAGAAAGGAGAGTCTTTCGGGCTGGCTGGCGCAGGCAAAACAGTTTTATAGCAATGCGCTGAGCGATAAAGACATTTTGAAAAGCCTTCAGGCGTTTGGGATTACGGAGCAAAAGCTGAAGGCTGGGCTGGCTGAAATTCAGGCGATTGAAGCGGCGAATTTGGTGCAGGAGAAGGAGAAGGGAGAGGCGCAGGCGGCGACGCAAGCTAGAGATAAGGCGTTGGATGAGCTGCAAGACTGGCTGAGTGATTATTTGGCGATCGCCAAAGTCGCCCTAGAGGAAGACCCGCAGCTCTTGGAAGGGCTAGGTGTGTTGCAAAGAGCGTAGGAAGTCGGTGGTGGATCGGTGGGTGTTGGCTTCGACTACGCTCAGCCAGCGGTAGGGGCTGATACTGCGGGCTAAGCATAGCCGCTGAGACTCCCAAGGACTGGGCATAGTCACCAAGACTCCCAAGGGCTGAGCATCACCGAGGGCTGAGCGTAGTCGTTGGCGTAGCCTTCTCGTAGAGTAGCCCGCCTACGAAACATCCACCCGCTTGGTCAATATCGCCATCACCTCACCCGGCCTGCCGGTAGATAGGGGCCGACTCCAATCATTCGGTTCGGCGTAGCCTAGCTTGTGCAATCGCTTGATGGTGATTTGCAGTGCGGTGGGGCTGCCAAACAACAGATGTCGCATGGGCTCTAGTATCGGCTCTGAGGGTGGCTCTGAGGGTGGTGTAATCTGGGGCAAGCCGCCAGAAACAGTGGACGCAGACGCGCCCGAATCGGAAGGAACAAACATGAGATCTGGTCTCCAACAAAAAAGGTGAACTAGGAAACCAGAACCCAATTGGCTCAGCAACTTCGCAAAATGTAGTGCAAATCGAGGTCGCTGAGCTAAAGTAGCTTCAGCTTCCAGACTGCTTGTGCCAGTTTGAAAGTTAGCTGTCGGTAGGTGCTCTAACACCTGCCGATAGCGCTAAGTCAAATGAGTTCTGAGGAAAGGGACTGCAATCGGCATTACAGCCTTAGCTACTGAAGATAGGCTGATTTTTGCGCTGAGTCAAGCAAATGGGTAGAACAAAATGCGGTGTGCTATCTCTCTTAGATGCGCTTTCAGCTTGGCTAATATCTCTTGCAGTTTTAAGTGAGTCATAAGGGCCAACACCTGCTATCTATCTTTTATTCGACCCGCCACCCGCAAAATCTGCCCGGCCAAAATCGCCGCCCCAAAGCCGTTGTCAATATTCACAACCCCGATTCCCGTCGCGCAGCTATTTAGCATTGTCAGCAGCGGCGCTAACCCCTGAAAGCTGGCCCCATACCCTATGCTTGTGGGCACCGCAATCACCGGGCAGCTGGCCAGCCCCGCCACCACACTGGGCAACGCCCCCTCCATCCCTGCCGCCACAATCAGCACATCCGACTGGTCAATTACATGCTGATTGCTCAGCAGTCGTTGAATCCCGGCCACGCCCACATCCCACAGCCGCGTCACCGCAAACCCACACAGCTCCGCCGTCACCGCCGCCTCTTCCGCCACCGGCAAATCAGCCGTCCCCGCCGTCAAAATACTCAATCTTCCTGGCAAAACATCACGACCTTTACCCGCGCCCTGAGCGTAGTCGAATACCGAGCCCTGAGCGGAGTCGAAGGGCACCACCGCGCAAATCCTTGCCATCTCAAAATAAGTCACCTGCGGCAACACCTTCCGGATCGCCTCGCTTTTCTCCAAACTCACCCGCGTTGCCATCACTACCGGCTGGCTAGCCGATTGGCCCGATATCATCACCTTCATAATGTCTGCAATCTGCGCCGCCGTTTTGTCTTGTCCCCAAATCACTTCTGGAAAGCCAGTGCGGGCTGCTCTGTCGTAGTCGATTTTGGCAAAATCACCAACGGGCTCGTAGGGCTGCCCTTCGACTCCGCTCAGGGCTCGGTGGCCGATTTTCTCCGGTGGGCTGAGCGTAGCCGAAGCCCAATCTACCTTTTGCGCCGCCACCCTGGGGCTAATCTCACCTCTTGCTACCGCTTCCAACAGCTCACGTACAGACTCAGACTCACTCACAGGGATCAGCTGCAATCGCAGAAAGACAACTGTAATAGGCTAACGTAGCAGAGTGGTTTTATTGCGTTTTCCACTGACTTTAACGTCTGGCTTTATGTCTGGCTTTCTCTCTGGCTTTCTCTCTGGCTTTCTCTCTATGGCACCCATCGCTGCTGAGCGTTCAGATACAGTTGTCACTGATGATTGGACTGATGATTGGGTCGATATTGTTATTTTGGCCAATGGCCCTGGCGAGGTGGCAACCTGGGTAAAGCCGGTGGTGCGATCGCTTCAATCTAAAACTGCCACGCACGCCGCAAACTACCGCATCTCGGTCATTCTCTCGCCCTGCCCTCACGCCTCTGGCCAAGAGCCCCTCATCCTCTCTGGCTACCCCGAAGTCAACCGCGTTCAAAGCGCGCCCCATTTCTTTAGATTTTTGCTCACTGGCAAAACTGCCGACAATTGGGACTGGCACCCCAAAGGCGTCGTCGTCTTCCTCGGCGGCGATCAGCTCTATACGGTTTTGGTGGCCAAGCGCCTGGGCTATCGCACCGTCACCTATGCCGAATGGGACGCCCGCTGGACCGGGCTAATTGATCGCTTTGCCGTGATGCAGCCGGGCCTGGCTGAAAAAGCGCCCGCCGCCCATCAGCACAAATTTACCGTCGTGGGCGATCTGATGGCCGACGTACAGGCGATCGCAGATCGCACCGCCATCACCACCGCCCTTGGCTGCGCTCCAGATGCTGAACTAATCGGGTTTTTGCCCGGTTCTAAACCCGCCAAGCTAGAAATGGGCGTGCCGATGTGTCTGGCGATCGCAGCCCACATTCATACCGAGCGATCGCATACCCAGTACGTTGTTGGCGTTGCCCCCAACCTGTCTTTGACCGACCTTACCGCCTACGCCGACCCGGATAGCAATAGTGCGATCGCCCTGCTCAACGCGCCCGCCGTCACCTTGCATCAGCCCTCTGGTCAATCCTCTGGCCAACCTTCTGGCCTCCCCTACTGGCAAATCGAAAACGGCCCCAAAATCTATCTTTGGCAGCGCTTTCCGGCCCTCGATCTCTTCTCTCAGTGTCAGCTCTGCGTCACCACCGTCGGCGCAAATACCGCCCAGCTTGGCGCGCTTGCGATTCCTATGATTGTGCTGCTGCCCACCCAAAGGCTCGGCGCGGTGCAGCTTGCAGATGGATTGCCAGGGCTGGTTTCTCGGCTGCCGGGTGTCGGTGCGATCGCCCGGCAGTTCATCAATCCCCTCATTATCAAAACCCTCCAAAAATCCGGCAAACGCTTCGCCTGGCCAAACATCTGGGCCAGCCGCGAAGTCGTCCCCGAACTCTTTGGCCCCATCACCCCCGCCGAAGCCGCCGATCTGGCCCTAGACTACCTCGCCCATCCCCAAAAGCTCGTCACCATTCGCCAAACCCTCCGCGACCTCCGAGGCCCCGCCGGAGCCGCCGACAAAACAGCCGATCTCATCTTGGAAACCGTCAACTATCCTAAAAGAAAGGCAGTTAAATAAACGATAGTTCCTACTTCTTCATGCTTCCCTACCCCATCACCCGCACCACCGACACTGCCGACACCTACCACGGCACCCTCGTCGCCGACCCCTACCGCTGGCTAGAAGACCCCAACAGCGCAGAAACCGCCCACTGGGTCGCCGCGCAAAACGAAGTCACCTTCGGCTATCTCAACGCCCTGCCCGGTCGCGATCGCCTCAAAGCCCGCCTCACCGAACTTTGGAACTACGAGCGCTACGGCATTCCTTTCAAAAAAGCCGATCGCTACTTTTACTACAAAAACAACGGCCTGCAAAACCAATCTGTTCTTTACACGCTGCCCACGCTCGACGCCGAGCCCACCGTCCTGCTCGACCCTAATACCCTGTCAGAAGATGGCACGGTTGCGCTCTCTGGCACCGCCATTAGTGAAGACGCCCAATACATTGCCTATGGGCTTTCTACCGCCGGGTCAGACTGGGTAGAGTGGCACGTTCGCAATATCGAAACGGGCGAAGATACCGAAGATGTGATCAAGTGGGTCAAATTTTCGGGGGCTGCTTGGACCCACGACAATCAGGGCTTTTTCTATAGCCGCTACGACGAACCCAACGAAAAAAGCAAGCTAGAAGATGTCAACTATTACCAAAAGCTCTACTACCATCGCCTCGGCACGCCGCAGTCAGAAGACGCGCTAATCTACGAGCGCCCAGATCAAAAAGAGTGGGGGTTTTCTGGGGGCGTTACCGAAGATGGCCGCTATTTGGTGATTTCTGTCTGGCGCGGCACTGAGCCTAAAAATCTGTTGTTTTATAAAGACTTGCAGGCTGAGGATGCAGCGGTCATTGAACTGATCTCGGAGTTTGAAGCCCAGTACAGTCTGATTGATAATGAAGGAACGCTCTTTTGGCTTCAAACAGATTTAGACGCGCCGAAGGGCCGGGTCATCGCTATTGATATTGCCAGTGCTGATGAAGGCCCTGGTAAAGGCTCTGGTAAAGGCTCTGACAAAAGCGGCTGGCAAACCCTGATTCCAGAAGCCGAAGAGACTTTAGAGTCTGTTGGTGTGCTCAATCATCAGTTTGTTGCAGACTATCTTAAAGATGCCTACACCCAAATCAAGATATTTGATCTGTCAGGCACGCCTGTAAAAGAAATAGCGCTTCCGGGCATTGGCTCTGCGGGTGGCTTTGATGGAAAACGTGACGACACCGAAACGTTCTACAGCTTTACCAGCTACACGGTGCCTAGCCGCATTTACCACTACGACTTTGTCACTGGCAAAAGCACTCTCTTTCGCGAACCCACAATTCCCTTTGACCCGGATGCCTACGAAACTCAGCAGGTCTTTTATCCCAGCAAAGACGGCACCAAAATTCCGATGTTCATCACCGCCAAAAAAGGGCTGACCCTTAACGGTGAAAATCCGGTCTTGCTCTACGGCTATGGCGGATTCAATATCTCGCTGTCGCCTGCTTTTTCGGTCAGCAATCTGGTTTGGTTAGAGCTAGGCGGTGTGTATGCGGTGGCCAATTTGCGCGGCGGTGGCGAATATGGCGAATCTTGGCACCAGCAGGGGATAAAGACTGCTAAGCAAACTGTTTTTGATGACTTTATCAGTGCGGGCGAATGGCTGATAGACCAGAAGTACACGAAGGCGAAGAAGTTAGCGATCGCAGGTGGCAGCAATGGCGGTTTGCTCGTGGGTGCCTGTATTACTCAGCGCCCCGACCTGTTTGGCGCGGCCCTGCCCGCTGTTGGTGTGCTAGACATGCTGCGCTTCAACCAGTTCACCATCGGCTGGGCCTGGGAGTCTGACTATGGCTCTCCTCAAAACGAAGCCGAATTTCAAGCGCTCTACGCCTACTCGCCTCTACACAATCTAAAGTCTGGCACTGAGTACCCATCGACGATGATCACCACCGCTGACCATGACGATCGCGTCGTACCTGCCCACAGCTTTAAATTTGCCGCCGCCCTGCAAGCTGCACACGCTGGCGATAATCCTGTGCTGATTCGGATTGAAACTAAAGCCGGGCACGGGGCGGGCAAGCCGACCACCAAGCAAATTGAAGAAGCTACGGATAAGTGGGCCTTTCTGGCGCATGAGCTGGGCGTTGACCTGAGCTGAAACCTGAACTAAAACTCTATTTCCATTGGCACATTTGCGGGGTGCGCCGCTTTGCTCGCTAGCAAGCTGTAGCCTATATAAACGTATCCTGAGCGACCGGGCGAAAGCGGTAGGTGTCATAATTAGCGCATTAAAAAACGTTTGCTAATCCATGAAAGATGATTTTTCCGCCTTACCCGAAACCGATGTAGAAACTCTCGCTCAGCGGCTGGCTACCGATCCAGATGCGATTCAGCTAATTGATGTGCGCGAACCGCATGAGCTAGAAGTTGCCAGCGTGCCAAACTTTGTGAATTTACCCCTTAGCCAGTTCCCGGCCTGGTCAAGCAATATTCAGACCCAGTTTGATCACGAAGCGGAAACGATTGTTATGTGTCACTTGGGAATGCGCTCGGCTCAGATGTGTCAGTGGCTGATAGCTCAGGGCTTTACCAATGTAAAAAATCTAGCGGGTGGCATTGACGCTTACAGCCGCCGGATTGACCCAACGGTGCCGCTGTATTAACCATGCGTTTGCCCGCGGCCCTTCACGACTATCGGTTGCTAGCGCTAGTAGGGCAGGGTCAGTTTGCCCAGGTATACTGCGCTGTTCATCGACGAACGGGCCGTTTGGTAGCAATCAAGCAAACGCGCCATGCCAGAGAAAGCCCCTCTCAAGCCCCTTTTTGGCTACCTGGGCTAAAGCATCCTAACGTGGTGGCCTGCCATGCGGTCATTGCCTCTAATGAGGCTAATAGCGGCTATCAACTCGTGTTGGACTACTGCGAAGGGGGAACATTGCGATCGCACCTCCTCAGCGCATACGATCCTTGCCCTCCGCTGTCCCTGATCGAAACCCAGTCGCTCATCGGCGGCATTCTCAAAGGCCTTCGCTATCTCCATCAGCAAGGCCTTCTCCACGACGATCTCAAGCCAGAAAATATCTTTCTCACCTATTCTTCTGAAGGGTCGCTAGTCGCGAAGATTGGCGACTTTGGCAGCGCTCACCCCGTCAATCACTCTAAGCAGTCAGACCATTCTGAGCAGTCGCGTCGCGAAATTGGCTCACCCACCTACGCCGCACCGGAGCGATTTGAGGGCCATGCCTCCGTCGCCTCAGACCTTTACTCAGTCGGGGTAATGCTGTACGAGCTGTTGATAGGCGATCGCCCTTTTTCGGGTCATCCCAGCGCGCTCAAACAGGCCCATCAAACTCAACCTGTCTACGTCCCGTCTAGCTTGCCGTCTGCGCTGCAAGCGCTGCTGCTTACCGCCCTTCACAAGCAGCCTCAGCAAAGGTTTACGACGGCTGACGACATGCTCAAAGCGCTTCAGTCGCTATCTGCTGTCAAGCCCCCTATCAAGCCCCCTATCAAAAGCACTGCTGCAACCACTTTCCCCTCATCGGTTTATTTTCCAACTACCACGCTAGCAGAGGTCACTCAGCAAATTCCCTCTCACGGCATCACCGCGCCGATAGACGCTCTTATCAGCACGCCTCAAGGTTGTTGTATTGTTACGGCGCGATCGCTTCACCTGCTGACCCCAAAGCGAGAGCTGCTCTCTATTGCTCAGTTTCGTCATCCCTGTTGGATTGCTGTTGATCCTAGCGGTCGGTGGTTTGTTGCTTTTCCAAAAAAGAAATCTCTTCAGGTAGAAACCTACGCTGAGCATCGGCAGACTCAGGGAATGCTGGGTCACTTTTCTCATCGGTCGGGGCATCGTTGGCGGCGATCGCTCTCTTTGACTGGGCCTCTGCTGACAGCTCTTTGCGCCGACGTTTTACAGCTCATCGCCTTAGATTCTCGCTATTTGTTACGAGTGAGCACAGCTAGCAACAGAACCTATATAGAGTGCTTTACCCGTCGTGGTCAGCTCATCGGAGAACTCTCTCTTAACATTCGCCTAATTCAAGTGTTGCCCACCGCTATCCCCTACCAGCTCATCGCCTTGAGCATCTCAGAGTCTAGTGACTTGGCGGCCAGCGACCTGAAGAAAACTGTTGTTTTAATCACGCTAAAGCCGCTGCAAGTTAGAGAAATTCGGTTGCCGAACGTATTAGAATGTGTTTCCCAGCGCGTTCCTAACAAATGTAGCTCTAACAAATATAGCTCTAACAAATGTAGCTCTAACAAATGTAGCCATACGCGTGTGAGTGCGTTGCCGTGGGGATATGCGGTGAGCTGCCGTCACGGTTCTGCTCACGGTTCTGCTCATGACGTGCTGCTGTTGGATAGTTTGGCTAATTTGACGAGCGTGATAACAGATGTGCCACAGGCCTGTGCGATCGCTGCTGTTGATGCCCACAACATTTTGCTAGCGAGCCTGCCAACTTCAGCAACAGAAACTAGCTTGCCAGATGAGCCATCAGCTTACAATCCGCAGTCCAACAGCCCACCTGTGCTCTCAACTGCCAACATCAAATCACTCGATCTCGGTATGATTTTTTGACTGGCATGATCGCTTAAGTGGCCTAATCTTTTAGGCAATGGGCTGCTGTGAATTGTTGTTAATTTGCTAGCGAATATACTCCACTCGCACCTCAAAGTTTCTATCTGCGAGCAGCCTTCTGCGCTCTTCCGCCTCCTCTTCTGTTGGAAACGCGCCTACTTGCATGACAGCTTGGCCCTCAAAGCGAGTCCTAAAAGCATCAGGAACAACCTCTCGAACGCTGTCCTGTTCAAACGGATCGTCTGCTTCTACAAAGACTCGGTAGTAAAGCCCTAGTGCTTGAGCGCGAGAGGGCGGTGCGGGTGGTGCCCCGGCTCCCCCTCCGTTTGGTGGCGAAAAAATCGTACTAGAAGCGCCGCTGCCGATTGGAATGGAGCTGTTGGGAACGGCTAGCCGATTGTTGTTTATTATAGGAGATGGCTGAATTGCTGGCTCAGGGCTCTCGATTGAGTTGTTGTCTTCGCTTTCTGTCGGGCGAGAACGCCGGTTGCGAAGGATAGAACCCGGCGAGTCTGTATTGTCTCCGGTAACTGCTCTTGGCGCGAGGGCCAACCCTGACTGTAGTGCTTGCAGCGCAGAGCCCGGTGCACCCGCAGGAATTTCTTCTGAAGAAATAACCGCGATGTCTACAGCTTCGCTATTTGCCATTTCTTCTTCGATAGGCTGCACTGGTGCTGGCTGCATCGATACCGGTCGAACCAGAGTTGATCGCAGGGAAACTAGCTCGGGAACCGGTTCAATAGCTACAGGTTCAACAGCTACAGGTTCAACGGCTACAGGTTCAGCAGCTATGGGTTCGACCGCTATCGGTTCGACCGCGACTGGCTCAACCGCGACTGGTTCAACGGCTACAGGTTCAGCAGCTATGGGTTCGACCGCTGGCGGTTCAATAGCTGCTAGAGGGTTAATGGCTATGGCTTCAATGGCTACCGGTTCAACAGCGACCGGCTCAACAGCGACCGGCTCAACAGCGACTGGTGCGACCGGTTCAACGGCTATTGGCTCAATTGTGGCGGGTTCAACGGCTACCGGTTCAACATCGATAGGCTCAGTGACCACAGGCTCAGCCACTATTGGCTCAATCCTACCGGTTAGCAGCTCGCCTGGTTCTTTATCTATCGCATTCTCTTCAGCAAACCCTACTGGAGCACCGACACTTCTAAGCTGAGTGGCGACCTCTACAACTTCGTTCTGACGATTGCCGACGATTTGGTTGTCTCGAATGACAGGCTGGGCGTTGCCAATCAGAACGACCCCGGCCTCGTTGTTGGTAATGCGGTTGCCTATAATCTCGGGGGTGGCACCGTCAAGCACTCGGATCGCATCGCCCGTGCCATCGAAGGTGTTGTGCTGAATGTTGGCATTAGAGACCCCAAACACGATCAGCCCGGCAACCTGATTCCCTGAAAAGTAGCTGCCCTGAACTCGGGGTGACCCGCTCGCCACGTAGATGCCGGTCTGACGATTGCCGACTAAGGCCGTTTCTAAAATGGTTGGGCTGGTAGATTCTACCCAAATGCCATAGCCATCGGGATTAGAAATGGCTACTTGGGCAATTCCCGCTCGGTCAGCGGCGATAATCGTTGCATTTTGCTGCGATCGCGTTGGACTTGTAAAATTACCGCCCCCCTCAATAATCGCCGCCCGATCGCTAGAGCCTGGTCTGCCCTGAATGGTGACGCCTGACTTCATCTGTAGCGGAAAGATCTCACCACTTTCGCGTGTGTAGCGCCCTGGTGACAGCACAATCACTGTGTTAGGAGAAGCTATTTCTAACGCCCTGGTTATGGTTTGCAAAGGTTGAGAGTCGAGTCCACTGTCGCTGTCGCTGCCCATGGCCGAGTCTACATACAGAGTTTGATAGCTAGCCGTGCCTCGCGCTGGTCGATTGGCTACAGACCTAGCTGGTAGCGCTGTTTGGGCGGCGGCGGGTTTAGTTGCTGGCCCTACAAGCAGTGCGCTGGTGACCGCTGCTAGCGCTAAATAGGACGCCAAAAGAAAGTATCTGCCCGACAACAGTTTGCTTACCATTATGTACCTCGTGCACCGCGTGTTCGCGAATAGATTCCGAAAAAATAGGCCTGGAAAAATAGGTTTGGGAAAATGACCTGTGAGCGTACTAACTTATTGGATGCTGCTTGGACGGCTTTCTAGGGACTGGCTTTCTAGGGACCGGCTTTCTAGGGACCGGTTTTTACGGAGTACATCAATAAAAAATGTTCTACGTATGCCTTTGAAATATGCGGTTTTAGCGGGCTTTTGTCAAGCTTGCCGCTACTGCTGCAAACCGCTAAAACAGGCAACCTGCCCGGCCTATAAGCCGCCCTTGAAAGCGCCGTACAAAAGTACAGTCCAAAAGTACAGACAGATCTGAGAATACAGCTATATCCTGCTAATTAATGTTCGCCATTATCCAAAAATCTCTTCCGTCAACCTTCCAGGCTCATAAAGCTTCAACGACGTCTTCTGAAGTATCGTTCAAAGAAATATCGTTCAAAAAAGACCGATAGGATAGTGGCAGTTTCTCCTCACCTCTTTTTGCAGTTTTTATATGTCTTCAAGCGATGCCCCTGATTCTGCTCACAGTTCAACTGCTCAAAGCTCAACTGCTCAAAGCTCGACCGCTCAAAGCTCAACTGCTCAAAGCCCAGCTACTCGCTCAGCCGCTCAAAGCTCAGCCAGTAAACGCCCAGTTAGTGAACGTTCTACCGACTCATCAAACTTTTCTTATACAAAGTCTTCCCTACTCGCTGTGAAAACTTCCACGCCTTCCCCCCTAAATTCTTTTGACGATGTCGCCAACGATACTGCTGCTGAGCGCTCAGATGCCGCGCCCTCAGATAATATGGCGCTTGACACAGCGCTGTTTCGCATTTTAGATGCCAATCTCGATCGGGCTAGGGAGGGCCTCCGAATTATTGAAGAGTGGTGTCGGTTTGGTTTGAATGACCAGGTCAAAATTGCTCAGATTAAAGACTGGCGGCAGTCTATTGGTCAATGGCACACGCCCGAGATTCGGGCGGCCAGAGATACCCCTGGCGATTTAGGAACTTCAATTACCCATTCAAACGAGACTCAGCGCGCTGATTTGGCTGACGTTTTGCAGGTGAATCTGGTTCGCACTCAAGAAGCTCTGCGCGTTTTAGAAGAATATGGCAAGCTGCACAGTCAAGATATGGCTGCTGAGTGTAAGCAAATGCGCTATCAGCTATATACGCTCGACAGCCAGCTGATGCCGCCTCTGCTTGCACTTAGTGAGCCTTCTCAAAGCAGATCTTCTCAAAGCGGATCTTCTTCTCGAAGCGGATTGGCTCAAACGCGATCGCCTATCTCAAATACCGCTACAACTTTCGATCAGGTGACTTTTGATCAGAGGTATCAAAAGTTGCAGCAGGCGCGCACTTACTTGGTCACTTCTGCCGTGCCCGATCTCTTAGGCGTGGTGGAATCGGCACTAAAAGGTGGCATTGCCATTGTTCAATACCGTGAGAAAACGGCGGACGATGAAACTCGGTTGCAGATTGCACGGCAAATGAAAGCGCTCTGTCAGCGGTACGGCGCGCTCTTTATTGTGAATGACCGAGTCGATATCGCGGCGGCGGCAGATGCGGATGGGGTGCATCTGGGTCAGCAAGATTTGCCAATGACCGAGGCGCGGCAGATTTTGGGCCCAGAGAAGCTGGTAGGCCGCTCGACGACCAATCCTCAAGAGCTGAAGCGCGCGCTAGATGAGGGGGCTGACTATATCGGCGTGGGTCCGGTCCATGCGACGCCTACTAAGCCGGGAAAAGCCGCTTCGGGGAACGACTATGTCCGCTACGCCGCGCAGCATGCCACGATGCCCTGGTTTACGATTGGGGGCCTAAATGCTGAAAACCTGGAGCCGACGCTGGCTGCCGGGGCGACGCGGGTGGCAGTGGTTAGAGCGCTGATGGAGGCCGAAGACCCCAGTGCGATCGCCCGCTCACTGGTTCATCAAACCGGGCAGTCAATGCAATCTCCTGCGGTTTAACCCTTCTGTATAGTCGTCTTACGCTCGTCAACGTCTCTTTGAATTTAATCTTTTGAATTTAATCTTCTAAAGTTAGTCTCAAATTTGCTTTTTTGCTCTCTTTTTTTGTTCTATGAATAGCTCTGAAAATGCGATCGCGCTTCAAGTCAATGGCGAATCCAAAACTTGCTCAGCAGGCACTTCTTTGGCCGCGTTCCTAGTGCAGGTGGGTTTCAACCCTCGGCTGATTGCGGTCGAGTACAACGGCGAAATCTTAGCGCGATCGCTCTGGGCTTCGACTACTTTGCGCTCCGATGACCGCTTAGAGATTGTCACTATCGTTGGTGGCGGCTGATGACAGGCGAATCTTACTGTTAAAATCCCGCTTTAATAAAATCTCACTTTAAATAGCTTGCAGATGTAAATAGCTTGCAGATGGCTAGATGGCCTAATGCATAGGTGGCTTATCAGATGTCTTGATAAAGATGCTTTGTACGGGGATCCCCTCCTATGGATAGGGTTTAATCTTTGACCCTCGGCCTTCAAAGCGCGTTAAAATAACGACACATAAACAACTTGTAAAGAAGGCCCATGATCGCTAAACAGAAAGCTCAGACCCCGCTGCGTTTGGGCGAATCCTTCCCACCGAAGCTCAGTCAAAAGCCCAGTCAAAGGTTCAACCAAAAGCTCAAGACGATACTTAAGTCTTGCTTTGTATTTGCCCTCGCTGCGCTCCTAATATTTTCACAGGCCGATGGTGCACTGGCCGCTCGCGGTGGTGGCAGAATCGGCGGTGGCAGCTTCCGGGCACCTAGTCGCTCAATGCCTTCTCCTAGCCGTACTCGCGGGCCTTCTGGGTACGGCGGCGGCTACGGTGGTGGCTATGGTGGTGGCTTCGGCTTTCCGTTCCTCTTGCCGTTCTTTGGCTTTGGAGGAGGGGCTGGCGGACTGTTTGGCATCTTTATTGCGATCGCAGTTGCCAACTTCTTGATCCGCAGCTTCCGCGAAGCGGGTGTAGGCGGCGGCGATGGCTTAGAGACCACGAGCAGCAACCCAGTCGTCTCGGTCGCTCGTTTGCAAATCGGGCTGTTGGCCCAGGCGCGTGAGCTACAGGCAGACCTTAATGAGCTAGCAGAAACCTCCGACACAGGCACTTCAGCCGGTTTGACCAAGGTCTTGCAAGAGACAACGCTGTCTCTGCTGCGCCATCCCGAGTACTGGGCCTACGCAGACGTTGAATCCGATCAAACTCGGCTGCTAGCCGCTGAGCAAGCCTTCAACCAGCTAACCCTTTCCGAGCGCAGCAAGTTTACGGGTGAAACTCTCTCAAACGTCAACGCGCAGCTTTCACAGGTCAAGGCAAAATCTGCTATTGGTAGCAGCGGTGACCTGGCTACTGCCGATACGCTCGAAGCTCCTGGCGAATATATCGTAGCTACGGTCCTAGTGGCGGCCCAGGGCAAGCTTAATCTACCTGCCCAGACAACTTCTGTAGAGGACGTTCGTCGGGCTATGAACCAGCTAGGCGCGGTTTCTAGTGAAAAGCTGATGGCGCTAGAAGTGCTGTGGACGCCGCAGGTTTCGGGTGAAACGCTTACTGCTGATGAGCTGATTGCGGAATATCCCAATCTCAAGCTGGTTTAGAGCTGAAGAGCGCCATCAGGCTTTATTAATCAGGTTTTAGTAGAGTGCGATCGCTCTTAATAAGCCGATCTAATCGTGAGTCATTAAAAAACAGCCGGAGGTCTTTAGCGAGGCTCCGGCTGTTTTTTTTGTGGCTGAAATAGCCTGAATGTGCTTAACTCTTCAACAAAAGTGCTTAAATAAGTCCGGTCGCCGTCGTTCTACCGTCGCGCTCATTCGGCGGGCACTTGTGATCAGAAGAGACTACATACAGAGAAACGGAAATGCTGGTATTGCTCACCCGTATACTGCTCTGGGCCTCAGCGGGGCTCCTGATTTGGTATATTCTGACGAAGGTTATCGCTCAAAAATACCTGACCTGGCTAGGCGGCGTTATTTTAGTGCTGTTGCTAGTGGCGTCTTTTACCGCCCCAGACGACGGGACGATTCAAGTCATTTGGCAAATTCTATCTTTTCCGCTAACGCCGCTAGGCGCGGCCATTGTCTTTTTGGGCGCTGCTTTGAGCGATGGCGTCAAAAAAGTTAAAGGACAGCCCGCTGCGATCGCGCTTGGCATCCTTGTCTTTTTTAGCGTTCCGCTCTTTGCCCAATGGCTGGTAAGCGACGCTGAACAATCTGTCAGAAGGGCCTACGAAAGCCGCGCAGAAGTCTGCGGAGAAGTCTGCCGCGCAGAAGACATCCCGCTCCAAGGCAACCTCGGTGCATCCGCCGCTATTGTTGTCTTTGGCGAGAGCCAAGATATTGATAAAGCTCTCACCGTTTCCAATACAGAAAATGCTAACGACGTTTCTATTAATACTTCACTAGCCCCTCGGCTCATCTATGCGGCCAACCTTTATCAGCAGGCAAGAGCGAACGGCGCTAGACCCTATGTCATTGTCACCGCCGGAAAGAATGCAGATGACGGAGAGCCCGAATCGGCGCAAAACCGTCTCATTCGCAGCATCTTGGCAAATAATGGTGTTAACACTGGCGATATCCGCATTGAAGACACCGGCTCTAACATTCGTGAAACCGGCAGAGCCGTAGAAACCCTTTTAGTGAGCCAGGAGATCATCGCAGACGCTAGCGAGCGCAGAGAGCCTGGGAGCACTAGAGACGATCCGCGAGTCGTCATTGTCGCCCCAGCCATTGTCATGTCGCGTGCGGCCCTGTCTTTTGAGCGCATGAACTTGCAAGTCATTGCCAAGCCTACGGACTTTTATACGGCTCGTTTCAGTCTAGACGGCAGCTTGCTGAGGCGGCTGCCAGACTTGCTGCCCAGCGTAGATGCCTTACAAATTACGACCCGCTACTGGAACGAACTGCTTACGTCCTTGTATTATTTTCTGCGCGGCTGGCTACCGAGCTTCAACTTTGGCTGGAACCCTAGTATTGAGATTTAAGCGTGCGATCTATTGCGATCTAGACTAGATCTATATCCAATGTGCAAGCCGCGATCTTATGTGTGCGATCTAGAACATAAGGCCCGGTATTCTTTAAATTAGCGCCCTCACAAAATTAGTAACCTGTGTAACATTAATGAGGGCCGCTTTGCGGGTATTGCGTTGGCCCTTTGACGCGGTGTGCTTCTTTGCGGTTATGCAAAGTGTGCCATGCAAGAGTGCCGTGCAGCCGTTTTTGCATTTGCCTTTCTCCCTTCTTTGTTCATGGCCCAATCAAAATTTAATCGACTGGTCGCTTATTTAAAGCCTCATTGGAAGCAGGTTTCACTGGGTCTTGTGGCACTGCTGGTCGTAAACGCGCTCGGTGTGACCATTCCACTGATTATTGGCTACATCATTGATGAGCTATCGGTTAGCTTCACGTTTAACCGGCTGCTGCTGTATGTCATTGGAGTTTTGGTTCTTGCCAGCATCATGTGGGTGATCCGCATGGCGTCGCGCATTTGTCTATTTGGCGCGGGCCGTCAGGTAGAGTTCGATCTAAAGCAGCGCATTTTTCAGCATTTGCTAACGCTAGAGCCTGCTTACTTTGGGCGCAATACCATTGGCGATCTCATCAATAGAGCCACGAGCGACGTTGATAATATTCGTCGCTTGCTTGGCTTTGCAGTGCTGAGTATGGCCAATACTTTGTTCGCCTATCTTATGATTGTGCCAACGATGGTGAATCTGAACGCGAGCGTCGCGCTTTTCTCTTTGGCAGTCTATCCGCTGATGTTTAGCGTGGTGGCCATTTTTGGCAGTCGTTTGCGCAGGCAGCAGCTAGATGTCCAAGAAGAAATTTCTGGCCTTAGCGATCTGATTCAGGAGGATATGGGCGGCATTTCGCTGGTTAAAATTTACGCTCAAGAAGAAAATGAGCGCCGCGCGTTTGCCCAGCGCAATGGGGGGCTATTAACGGCCAATCTGGCGCTTGCTAAAACCCGCAATACGCTGTTTCCGCTGCTGGGCGGCTTTGCTAGCCTCAGTCTGGTAATTGCCTTGGGCATTGGGTCTCAGGCCATTATTACCGGGCGGCTTTCGCCGGGTGACTTTGTTGCGGTTATTTTGTACATTCAGCAGCTAGTTTTTCCGACTGCGCTGCTCGGGTTTACGATTACGGCCTACCAGCGCGGGGAAGTGAGCCTAGATCGTATAGAAGCCATTTTTGCGGCGCAGCCTAAAATTCGAGACGATGCGCAGGCGATCGCACTGCCTCATCCGGTCGGCCATCTGCGCGCCCAAAATCTTACCTTTACCTACCCAGGCAGCCACGTCCCCGCTCTCAATCGCGTCAGCTTTTCGATTGAGCCAGGGCAAACCGTTGCCATTGTCGGCCCGATTGGCTCTGGCAAATCTACCTTGGCAATGGCCCTGCCCCGCCTGCTCGAAATTGATCGTCAGCAGCTTTTTCTAGACGGCCATGACGTGATCGACGTGGCGCTTCAAGATTTACGACAGGCGATCGCATTCGTTCCCCAAGACAGCTTTCTTTTTAGCACCACCATTAAAAACAACATTCGCTACGGCGATCCGATGGCTGAAGCGCTTACCGTGCAGCACGCGGCCAAAGAAGCCCAGCTCCACGGCGAAATTCTCAACTTTCCCCAGCAGTACACCACCCTAGTCGGCGAAAGAGGCATTACGCTCTCAGGCGGCCAGCGTCAACGCTCAGCTCTTGCCCGCGCGCTGCTGGTCGATGCGCCTATTTTGGTGCTAGATGACGCCCTCTCTAGCGTCGATAATCAAACCGCTACTCGGATTCTGGCGAATCTATCTGATGAAACCCAGAAAAAGACCGTTATCTTTGTCTCTCATCAAATGTCTGCGGCAGCTTCGTGCGATCGCATCCTCGTCATGGATGAGGGCCATATTGCCCAGTCCGGCACCCATGATGAGCTTGTTGCCCAGTCGGGCCTTTACCAAGACCTGTGGAATCAGCACAAGCTCAAAGAAGTTCTTGCTTAGCTCGCTTGCTTAGCCCGCTTGCCTAGCCTGTTCGTTTAGCCCAGGTGATCCATCACCTTAAACATTGGCAAATACATCGCAACCAGAATCGAGCCCACCATACCGCCTAGCACCACGATCATGATCGGCTCCATGATACTCGTCAGCGCTTTTACCGCCTGCTCCACCTCATCCTCATAAAAATCAGCTACCTTCATCAGCATCTGGTCTAGCTCGCCCGTCTCTTCCCCAATCGCAATCATCTGAATCGCCATTACTGGAAACACGCCGTGCTCCTCTAGCGCCAGACTGATCATGCCGCCGCCCTGAATCTCTACCTGCGCTGCGTTAATTGCATTTGCAATCACCTGATTTCCCGACGTATCGCGCACAATTTCTAGCGCCGTCAAAATCGGCACCCCAGAGCGAGACAAAGACCCAAACGTCCGGCAAAACCTCGCCGTCGCCGACTTTTGAGACAAATCTCCAAACAGCGGCATCTTTAGAAAAAAGCCATCCATCGTCACCCGACCCACTGGCGTCTTGTAATACTGTTTGTAGGCAAACACCAGCGCCGTAATCGTCCCAATTAGGCCCACTACCAAATACCAAGTTCGCAGCATCTTACTAATCGCCATCAAAATCTTGGTAAACAGCGGTAGCTCAGCTCCCAAATCTGTAAAGATATCCGCAAAAATCGGTAGCAAAAATACCGTCAGACCCACAAAAATAGTCACCGCCAAAAAGCCCACCGTCACCGGATACGCCATCGCCGACTTAATCTGGTTCTGCAATCGGTTCAAATCCTCTAGCAGCTTAGCCAGACGGTTTAGCACCTCGTCAAGCACACCGCCGACCTCTCCGGCCTGCACCATGCTTACATACAAATTATCAAAGCTATCCGGGTGCTTCCGCATCGACTCCGAGAGACTAGTGCCCTGCTGCACATCTGAATTAATCTGCGTTAGCGCCACCTTCAGCTTGGCATTGGGGCACTGATCCGACAAAATTCCAATTCCTCGCACCAGCGCTACACCCGAAGAGACCAGCGCCGCAAACTGCCGAGAAAAGACCGCCTTGTCTTTGACTGTCACCTTCGTCATTGACGTCTGAAAGTCAGCAAAGCTAAAGCTAAAGCCTTTCTGCTCCTTAATATCCTGAATATGCATCCCCTGACTTTTGATCATAGAACGCGCTTCTGCCGGAGAGTCGGCCTCCACCTTTCGGCGAGTAGTCTTTCCTGCCGTATCCCGGCCCGTCGCTACATAGGTAGGCATGAATTGGTCTCTAGAGTGAATGATGTGAACGATTTGGATTTGGATTCATCAGAAGACTGATCTCTAACGGCGACTCTCTAGCGGCGACCTGCTTTCGCCGGAACTTTCGCGGCTCCTGGTGGATCTCCGATCAGTCTTTGCATTTCTTCTGGGCGCGATGTCTTAGCCATTGCAGCCTCAAAGCTAATCACCTTATTTCTATAAAGCTCAGCGAGTGCCATTTCCAACGTCTGCATCGCTAACCTGCCGCCTGTTTGAATCGCCCCGTAAATTTGGGCCGTTTTTCCTTCTCGAATCATGTTCGAGATACCGGGCGTCACCACCATAATTTCCTGTGCCATCACTCGGCCAAATTCTCCTGGCTTAGGATTTGCCTTGCTCACCAAGCACTGACTCAGCACCGCCACAAGCGAGTTAGAGAGCTGCACCCTAATCTGCTGATGCTGCGCGGGTGGAAATACATCTACAATTCGATCTACAGTCTGTGCTGCCGAGCTAGTGTGCAGGGTGCCAAATACAAGGTGACCTGTTTCTGCCGCAGAAATCGCCAGCGAAATCGTCTCCAAATCTCGCATTTCACCCACCAGAATCACATCAGGGTCTTCTCGCAGCGCGCCTTTTAGAGCATTGGAAAAGCTTTTTGTGTCCTCTCCTACCTGCCGCTGGTGGATCAAGCTTTTAACCGGCTCGTACACAAATTCAATTGGGTCTTCTACCGTTAAGATGTGCTCTGCTCTGGTCACGTTGATGTTGTTAATCATGGACGCGAGTGTCGTTGTCTTACCCGATCCGGTTGGCCCTGTAACTAGCACTAATCCCCTAGGCTTTTCTGATAGCTCGGTGACAATAGGGGGCAGGCCCAGCACATCTAAGCTAGGAATTTTGGAGCTGAGCGCTCTTAAGCAGGCCGCGTAGGTGCCCCTGTCTTTGTATACGTTGACGCGAAAGCGAGCGAGCCCACGGACTCCGTAAGAGCAGTCTAATTCCCAAGTCTGCTCCAAAATTTTGCGCTGCGAGTTATTCAGCATGCTAAAAATAAGGCGCTGACACTGGTCTGCTGTCATGGGAGGATGGTCAGTTGCCGTCAGGTGGCCGCTAATGCGGATATATGGGGCTAATCCGGTTGATAGATGCAAGTCAGAGCCGCCGCGCTCAATGACTTCTTCCATCAGGTCTTCAATCATTAGTTCCATGAAACGTTTCCTCTGGTTGGATGTTTGGGTTAAGTGTTGGCGTAAATTTTGTTGGCGTAAATTTGTTGGCGTAAAGTCTCTGAATTGAGTTCAGAGGGGCAGTAGTGGCGATCGCAATATCAGAAACCGAAAAAGCTATTCCTTGTAGCGGGGGGTGAGACAGTACGGACAGTCAAGCCACTCATGATGCAGCGCCGCGCTGCAAAGGGTGCAGGTCAGCACGCTCTTGCGTTTAGCCTTGAGTTCAGCCTCTAGGCCCGTGTCTGTAAACGTCACTCGCTCAACTTCTTCAAGGGTGGTATGTCCCTCTTTCACCAAGTTCAGGCTGTAGGCCAGCAGCGTGTGCATCCCGTCTTCAACCGCAGCTTCTTTGATCTGTTCGGTGGGCGCACCTTCTGAAATCAGCTGCTGCACCCGCTCGGTCACCCGCATCACCTCGTACACACCGACTCGGCCCTTGTAGCCACCGCCGCCGCACTTTTTACAAAGCTGACCGGCTTCTTTCAGGTCATCGATTTCTTCAGAGGGCACTTTGTTGGCCTTATACAAAGTCATCTCCACGTCTTTAGAGGCTGTCATACCATACCTGGCTAGCTCTTCTGCTGTGGGCTGATAGGCGATGCGGCACTCTCCACAGACCCGGCGCACCAGTCTTTGCGCCAGTACGCCAATTAGCGAGCTAGACACCTGGAAAGCCTCAACCCCCATTTCGCCTAAGCGCGAAACAGCGCCCGCTGCATCGTTGGTGTGCAGCGTGGTCAATACTAAGTGACCCGTCAAGGCGGCCTCGATTGCCGTTTTAGCGGTTTCTGGGTCACGTGTCTCACCGACTAGAATGACGTCTGGATCTTGTCGTAAGAAAGAGCGAAGAATGGCCGCAAAGTTCATTCCCTTTTCTCGAATCACCTGCACCTGGGTAATTCCGGGTAGGGCATACTCAATCGGATCTTCTGCGGTACTGATATTGACGCCGGGGTCATTGCGCTCAGAGAGCACCGAGTAGAGCGTTGTGGTCTTTCCAGATCCGGTAGGCCCGGTCACCAAAATCAGTCCGAAGGGCCTAGAGGCCATGTCTTGAACAATTGCCAGGGTCTCGTCATCGGTAATCAGCGCGCCGAGGCCGAGCTGGGTCGAAGAGTTATCGAGAATTCGCAGAACGACCTTCTCTCCATAGCGACTGGGGAGCGTACTGACCCTGAAGTCTACCTTTCTATCTTGAAAGATTCGGCGAATTCTACCGTCTTGAGGCATTCGTCGCTCGGCGATATCTAGCTCAGAAATAATTTTGAAGCGAGCCGTGACCGCTGGGATGATCTTTTTGGGCAAATGCGGAAAAGCCTGCTTTAAGACGCCATCTTTGCGGAAGCGAATGCGTAGGTACTCTTCTTGGGGCTCTACATGGATATCAGAGACCCCTTCCTGTAGCGCTTTCACCAAAATTTTGTTGACTAGCGCAATGACAGGCGCTGCGCCTGCGTCTTGTAGCGCCTCTCCCAAATCAGCATCGGTTTCAACAACGTCCTCTAGTCCGCCATCCCCACCTAGATCAAGATCCTCTAGATTGGTGCTGACTTCAACCGGCACGATTGGCTTCTTTTTCTTCTTCCCAGCGGCTGCATCTGCTTTTTCACTCTTTTCTTTAGCAACCTGCTCATCCAAAAACTTCCCGATTAGCCGCTGATAGTCTTCAAGGGTGATGACCATCCGGCGCAGCGTGATTCCTTTGGGTCTTAGCACCCGGCTAAGATCGTCTTGAGCTTCTAAATTCTCAGGATCGACCATCGCGACTAGCACAGATTTCTGTTCGCCTTCGCCACTAATCGATAGCGGGACGAGCTGGTGGCGACGACAAATATCAACGGGGATTAGGCTGTCAATCAGCTGAGTGACTTGGTTCTCTGATATTTCTTCAACTTCAGGGTCGAGCGATTCAATCCCATAGAGAATTTTGAGCTCAAATAGCTGCTGCTTTTTGTACTGACGCAGTAGTTCTGGAGATAGCTGCGTGCCAGCAATCGATTCTAAGACCTCGGTAAGCGCGCGGCCTGACTGGCGACTTTCCACCAGTGCCTGCTGCATTTGAGCACCGTCTACAAAGCCTGTTTGAATGAGCTTGCTGCTAAAAGGCGAGAAGCTCTTTTGCAGAACAAGCGCCTTCCGCGTAGATGAAGAGTTTGTCATGGCCGCTGTGAAAAAATCTTCCATCAGTGTGCCCATAAAGCTCAAATCAACGTTCAGCCGTATATCTGTGCTAGTACCTAATTTTAAAGAAAGTGTGTTGATGCTTTTTTGTTCTTCGGCGCGATACTTTCTTTAACATGGCACTTAACGCAATACTGATAGAGCGTGGATAACCCGATACGGAAAACCGTTCCCCAAGAGCTGCCCACACCTTCTAATATGGACAGGGTAAATAAGGCTCAGGTAATATTTTTGTTTAGCGGCTTTTGTTTAGCGGCGCTTGAGCGACTGAGAAGGAAAAGGTTTACATGACAGACGCAGACACGAATGATAATCAGCAAGTCAGTAATCAGCAGGGTGTAGACGGTAGCGCTGATAACATTGAGGAGCTTCGAGCTGAAGATGCCTCAGCCGATATTGATTTTGAGAAAGCGTTTGGCTCAGATGGCGACGATGATTCTCCTGAGCCCGCTGACGCTGACGCTGAGAATATCTCTGCTGAAGACGCCTTTGCGACAGAAGCCGGTGCTCGCGTGGCTTTGCAGCAGCAGGTAGAGACTTTGCAGGCACAGCTAGACGATCGCACGGGGCAGTTTACTCGCCTGACGGCTGATTTTGATAATTTCCGTAAGCGTACGGAAAAGCAGCGTCAAGATTTAGAAGTTCAGGTGAAGTGCACAACGATTACCGCGCTGCTATCGGTGGTGGACAATTTTCAGCGTGCGCGCGATCAGATCAAGCCTCAAAGCGAGGGTGAGATGGCAATTCATAAGAGCTACCAGGGGGTTTATAAGCAGCTGATTGAGGCGCTGAAAAAGCTGGGCGTGTCTCCTATGCGGGCCGAGGGCCAAGAGTTTGATCCGAACTTGCATGAGGCGGTTATGCGTGAGCCTACGGACCAGTATCCAGAAGGAACTGTTATTGAGGAGTTCGTCCGTGGGTATGTTTTAGGGGAGCGTGTCTTACGTCATGCAATGGTAAAGGTGGCCACGCCACTCGATCCGGCTACTGAATCCAGCGCCTCATGACTTGAGGGGTAACACTGATTTCGCATCTGCTTGGTTGTGAAGGTTGTTGGGTTCGCTTTGTAAGACCCACAAGAAAGACCTATAGAACCTTCACGAAACTGTCTGAGCGGATTATGGGAAAAGTTATCGGTATCGATTTAGGAACAACAAATAGCTGCGTGGCTGTGCTTGAGGGCGGTAAGCCAGTGGTCATTCCTAATACTGAGGGAGGGCGCACGACGCCTAGTATTGTGGGCTTTGCTAAGGGGGGCGATCGCCTAGTTGGTCAGCTAGCTAAGCGGCAGGCAGTAACGAACGCTGCTAATACGGTGTATAGCATCAAGCGCTTTATTGGTCGACGCTGGGACGATACTGAGACTGAGCGATCGCGCGTTCCTTATCAATGTACGCCGGGTAAAGACAACACGGTAGATGTTTTGATCCGCTCTAAAAGCTTTACCCCTCAAGAAGTGTCAGCTATGACGCTACAGAAGCTAAAGAGCGACGCTGAGGCTTACCTGGGCGAATCTGTCTCGCAGGCTGTCATTACGGTTCCGGCGTACTTTACTGATGCGCAGCGGCAGGCAACAAAGGATGCGGGCGCGATCGCGGGCCTAGAAGTTCTTCGCATTATCAACGAGCCCACCGCCGCCGCGCTCTCCTACGGCCTTGACAAGCAAGACCAGGATCAAATCGTTTTAGTCTTTGACTTGGGCGGGGGGACGTTTGACGTTTCTATTTTGCAGCTAGGCGACGGCGTTTTTGAAGTCAAGGCCACCTCTGGTAATAATCATCTGGGCGGCGATGATTTTGATAACTGCATTGTCACCTGGATGCTAGACGCCTTTCAGCAGCAAGAGAGCATGGATCTAACCAATGATCGCATGGCTCTACAGCGCATCCGAGAAGCGGCTGAGAAAGCAAAAGTTGAGCTGTCAACGATGGCAAAAACGTCGATCAATTTGCCCTTTATTGCGGCTGATGAGACCGGGCCCAAGCACTTGGAAATGGCACTGTCGCGATCGCAATTTGAAGAACTCGCTGCCGAGCTGATTCAAAACACGCTAGAGCCCGTCAAGCAGGCCCTAAAAGATTCCGAGCTAGCTGCCGAACATATCGATCGCATTTTGCTCGTAGGTGGATCTACTCGAATCCCAGCGGTGCAAGCTGCCATTACCGAGTTTTTTGGAGGGCAAGCGCCCGATCGCTCTGTGAACCCAGACGAAGCCGTGGCCCTAGGGGCGTCTATTCAAGCCGGTGTTTTAGGCGGTGAGGTCAAAGACCTGCTGCTGCTAGACGTCACCCCGCTCTCTTTGGGAATCGAAACCCTAGGAGACGTGTTCACCAAAATTATTGAGCGCAACACCACCATCCCTACTAGCAAGGCCCAAACCTTCTCAACCGCAACCGACGGTCAAACCTCTGTAGAAGTTCATGCGCTTCAAGGCGAGCGAGCCATGGCGCGGGACAATAAAAGCCTAGGCCGATTCGAGCTAACTGGCATTCCCCCTGCGCCCAGAGGTGTCCCGCAAATCGAAGTGTCCTTTGAAATTGACGCCGACGGTATTTTGCAGGTTTCTGCCAAAGACAGAGGCACCAACCGCGAGCAGAGCATCAAAATCACCAATCGGGGGGGCCTAGATGCCGTAGAAATTGCCCGCATGAAAGAAGAAGCCGAGATCTACGCGGGAGAGGACGAACAGCGCAAGCGGGTTGCAGAGCTACAAAATAAAGCAGACGCTCTGTTCTACAGCTATGAGACAACCCTGCGAGACAGCGCCAGCGTAATCTCAGAAGAGCTAAGGGCTCAAGCTGAAGCCGAAGCCGAAGCCCTTAGAGCCGCTGTTGCTGCCAAAAACGCTCAGCCAGCCGATGTCAAGCAAAAGCTAGATGCCTTGCAGCAAACCATCTTCAATATCGGTGCAGGCATATACCGTCAGGCCGCTAGTGATGACAGCATGGGCCGCGATCTCAATAGCGAAATGCCAGGGGCCAGTCTGTCTGTGGTCAGTGAGCCAGACGCTAGTGCACCCGACCCGTCTGATCAGCCTGATTCTGATCAGCCTGATTCTGGGCGGTCTAATTCCGGGCAATCTGCCGCTGATATTGCCAGCAATGCCACAGCCGATATCAGCGGCTCCGGCGCAGCTGCCGCCGTTAGTGAAGCTGCGCCCGCGCCCGCTGCGTCAGTTGCATCGGCTGCTCAGCCTGCTCCAGAGCCTAGCCCTGTTCCTGTATCAGTGGCTTCTAAGCCTGCCGAGGTTAGCGCTGCGGCCCCTGAAGAAGAATTTGATATTGACAGTACGATGGCAGCTGATTACGAAGCGATTGAATAGTTTGCGGCAAAGCAACCCGATGCATCAGGAGGTTTGCTATACAATAGGTCAATGTGTGTTGATTTATAACTGCTAGTTCTCTTTGGTGACTGACGTTTTATGGCCCGTGATTACTACGAAACCCTGGGTGTTTCGCGCAATGCCGAGCAAGATGAGATTAAGCGCGCCTATCGCAAGCTAGCGCGTAAATATCACCCTGACGTCAATAAAGACGCTGGTGCCGAAGAGACCTTTAAAGAAGTCAGCAGAGCCTACGAAGTCCTTTCTGAACCAGAAGTGCGCGCCCGATACGATCGCTTTGGTGAAGCGGGCGTTGGCGGCGCGGCGGCAGCTGGTGGCGGTGGATTTCAAGACTTTCAAGATATGGGCGGCTTTGCCGATATTTTTGAGAGCTTCTTCAATGGATTTTCGGGGCAGCCTGGCGCGCAAGGACAGCGTCGTCGCGGTCCTATGCGTGGTGACGATCTCCGGCTCAATCTCAAACTTGACTTTAAAGAAGCGGTATTTGGCGGTGAAAAAGAAATTAGAATTAGCCACCTAGAAACCTGCACAACCTGTACTGGTTCTGGCGCAAAACCGGGCACTCGGCCTCGTACCTGTTCTACTTGCAACGGTGCGGGTCAAGTCAGGCGAGCGACGCGCACGCCCTTCGGTATTTTTAATCAAGTTTCGACCTGCCCAACCTGTAACGGCAGCGGAGAGGTCGTCGAAGATCGCTGTGAGACCTGCGGTGGCAGCGGCCAAAAGCAAACCAATAAAAAGCTAAAGATTACGGTGCCTGCCGGGGTTGAGAACGGCACTCGGCTGCGGGTCTCTGGTGAAGGGGATGCCGGTAAGCGCAACGGTCCGGCAGGCGATCTGTATGTTTACCTCGTGGTCAGCGAAGACACTCAGTTCAGACGTGAAGGCATTGATATTCACTCTGATTTGAAGGTGAGCTATTTGCAGGCAATTTTGGGCTGTGAGCTAGAAATTGAAACGGTTGATGGCCAGGTGACGATGCAGGTGCCCGCCGGGACGCAGCCAAATACGGTGCTGTCTTTGGAAGGGCGTGGTGTGCCCAGGCTGGGCAATCCGGTGAGCCGAGGCAAGCATTTGATCACGGTGAAGGTGGATATCCCTACTCGGCTGAAGTCGGAGGAAAGAGAGATTCTGACGAAGCTTGCGGAGATTCGCGGCGATGTTGTGGGCAAAGGCAAAAAAGAAGGCTTTTTAGGGGGCCTGTTTAATGGCTGATGAGCAGTTAGATTTGCGAGGAACGCCCTGTCCGCTTAACTTTGTGCGCACTAAGCTGAAGCTAGAGAAAATGTCGCCAGGAACCTTGCTAGAGGTTTGGCTAGATCCAGGTGAGCCGATTGAGCAGGTGCCGGACAGTCTGAAGATGGATGGCTATGCGATTGAGGCGATTAATAACTGCACTTCGTACTTTGCTTTGCAGGTGCGCGCATCAGCGGAAGCCTCAGCAGGTTTATGAGTCCGGCTGTGTCTGTTTCTCCTGCTGTTGTTCGGCTCTTAGGGCCACACTTCGGTACAGTGACTGCGATTCAGGCCAATTATTATTCAGTGCAGCTAGATGCTGACGAGCCGTTAGATGCTGACGAGCCAGATGAGAAGCTGGTTTTGCTGTGCATTCGTCGGGGGTTGCTCAAAAAGCTTGGTCAGCAGATTATGGTGGGCGATCGCGTCACTGTAGAAGAACCTGACTGGCAAGGTATGCGGGGTGCGATCGCGGCTGTCCACCCTCGCAAAAAGTTTTTAGATCGCCCGCCGATTGCCAACGTCGATCAGCTCCTCTTAGTGTTTGCCTTAGCTGAACCCAATCTGGACGCGCATCAGCTCAGTCGGTTTTTGGTAAAAGGAGAGATGACCGGGCTGGCGATTACCCTGTGCCTGAACAAGCGCGATCTGGTGACAGATGCGATCGCTCACCAGTGGCAGCAGCGGCTGGCCGATTGGGGCTATCGGGTTGTAATGGCCAGCATCCGCGATGATGACGAACTGCCCGCCGATTTGCTTAAGATCTTGCAGAGCAAAATTACCGTGGTCGCAGGGCCGTCGGGTGTGGGCAAGTCTAGCCTAACCAATCGACTGATCCCTAAGCAGGATTTGAGAGTGAGTGCGGTTTCTGGAAAGCTAGGCCGAGGACGCCACACGACGCGTCATGTCGAGCTATTTGAGCTGCCGACGGGTGGGTTTTTGGCGGATACCCCAGGATTTAATCAGCCCGATATTGTTACAACTCCAGAGCGCCTGAGCCACTACTTTCCCGAAATTCAGCAGCAGCAGGCCGAATCGGACTGTCAGTTTAGCAACTGCCTTCATCTAAATGAGCCAGGATGCGTTGTGCGCGGCGGCTGGGAGCGATACGACCACTACGTAGCGCTGCTCGCAGAGGTGACAAAGCAGCAGCAGCACCTGCAGCAGCAGCCGGACGTGGAGGCGACTGAGAAAGTGAAAATGGTAGAAGATGGCAAGGTACTGCACGAGCCTCGCCTAGAGGCCAAGAAGTATCGGCGCACCTCTCGCAAGACGCGAAATCAGGCGTTTCAAGAGCTGTGCTTAGACTTATCAGCCGTTGAAGACTTAGAAGATCTAGAAGATTTGGAAGATCTAGGTTGGTAAGCGATGGTTGGTAAGCGATCACTTGCCGCAGTAGACAATCAGATCGATCTCAACGTCTCCATAGCCCGCTAGCGCGGTGACGCCAACCGTTGTGCGCCCAGGGTAGCGCCCAGCCGTAAACCGGCTCGCGTAAATTTGGTTAACGGTTTCGTAATAGCGAAAGTCAGTGACAAAAATTCGTGACATGACGACCTTTTCAAAGCCAGTGCCCGCATGGGCTAGCACCAGCTGAAGATTGTCCATCACCTTTTCGGTTTGCGCCTCAATAGAGCCTTTGACGACTTCGCCTGTGTCCGGGTCTTCTGCGAGCTGACCGGTGACGAATAGAAAATCGCCTGCGCGCACCGCGTGAGAGTAGGGCGCAACCGGAGGCAGATTGCCGTCGGGCAGATTGATGAACTCAAGCATAGAATTTTTGGATACGAGTAAAAGCTAACGGTCAAAGGCTAATGGTCAAAATCTAACAGTCAAAATCTAACAGTCAAAGGCTAATGGTCAAAGGCTAACGGTGCCAGGCTGTGACACCACCAGGCTTATCGATAAGGACAATACCCTGCTGGCTTAATTCGTCGCGAATGCGATCAGACTCAGCGTAGTTTTTAGCCTGTTTAGCGGCTGTCCGCTGCGCAATGAGTGATTCGATTTCTTCATCGCTAATGCCGTCTGTAGATCCTGATTCGACAGCTTGAGCGTCTAGCCCTAAAACGCTCGCAAGCTGGGTAAGGGTTTGCCACTGCTGCTGAAGCTTGGCGGGATCTGCGTCAGGCTTGCCTGCGTGGACAATCAGGTTGCCTTGACGCTGAAGTTCTTTGGCAAGGCCAAATAGGACTGCGATCGCACCTGGCGTATTAAAGTCATCATCCATAGAGGCTTGAAACCGCTCTACTGCCGTAGGGTCTAGCTCAACCTGCTCATCTGTCCATCCCAGCTCTGTACCTTGCTCAGCCCCAAAGTTTAGCCCTTCGTTCAAGGTTTCCCAGCCATTTTTCGCAGCCAAAATCGCAGCTTCAGTGAAGTCTAACGGCATCCGGTACTGCGACTGCATTACAAACATGCGAACGGCCATTGGGCTAGGGCCTTCAGGCGCATCTAGCAAGCTGCGAATAGTGGTAAAGTTGCCCAGCGATTTAGACATTTTGGTGCCGTCTACATTCACCATGCCGTTGTGCATCCAGTAGGTTGCAAGCGGCTGCCCCGTGGCGGCTTCGGACTGGGCAATTTCATTTTCGTGGTGAGGAAACTGTAGATCTGCGCCGCCGACGTGGATGTCGATCGTGTCTCCGAGGCGATCGCGCACCATCGCAGAGCACTCAATATGCCAGCCTGGGCGTCCTGCTCCCCAGGGCGACTCCCAAGACGGTTCATCTGGTTTTGCTGACTTCCAAAGCGCGAAATCAAACGGATCTTGCTTAACCGATTTCTCGGCCTTGTCCACGCGTCCGCTGCGCCCAGCTTCCATATCGTCTAGCTTGCGTCCAGACAGCTTGCCGTAGCCCTCAAACTTACGCACCGAGTAATACACATCGCCTTCAGCCGGGTAGGCATAGCCCTTTTGCGCTAGCTCATGAATCAGCTTTTTAATGCCATCAATAGTATGAGTGGCGTAGGTGTACTCGTCAGCTTCTAAAATATTAAGCCGTTTCATATCCTCAAAGTAGGCTGCTGTATAGGTTTTAGCCACTACCTCCATCGAGGAGCCTTCTTTGCGAGCTCGGTTGAGGATCTTATCGTCAATGTCGGTAAAATTTTGGACATAGCGTACGTCATAGCCGCGCCACGCTAAGTATCGGCGAATGGTATCCCACACAATGTAAGAGCGGGCATGGCCTAAATGGCAATAGTCATAGACCGTTACGCCGCAGCAATACATCTTTACCTCACCGTCAACGAGAGGTTGAAAAGCTTCCTTTTGGCGAGAAAGCGTGTTGTAAATAGCTACGCTCATAAGGTCTGATAAGGTCTGATGAAATAAACAAATTGATGAAACGCGCAGAAGCTAGCCAGGCGAATAAAAAATCCGAACCGCTCCTATTAGATACAGAGCAAAACAGATCGAACAAAATTCAATCCGAGGCAAATTCAATAGTAGATGGAAACCTTCACGGGCGGTGCACTTTTACCGCCTATTCCTGCAATTGAAGTAAACTTATTTGAAGTAAATAGAGTCCCGCAACTTTTAACAGATACGAGATAATCGAGTTAGTAATCCTTGAGCTAATAGCCAATAGATAGATATGACTGCTACGACGCTTGCTCCTATTCAGCCTATGGACACTTCCAAACATGGCCTACCGGTCACTATCATCACCGGCTTTTTGGGCAGCGGCAAAACGACCCTGCTCAACCATATTTTGACCAATCAGGAAGGGCTGAAAACAGCGGTTCTTGTCAACGAGTTTGGTGAAGTGGGTATCGACAACGATCTGCTGATCAAAACCAGCGATGACAACATGGTAGAGCTGAGCAACGGCTGCATTTGCTGTACCATCAACAACGATTTGCTAGAGGCCGTTTATAAGGTTTTAGAGCGCTCAGACAAAATTGATTACTTGGTAGTAGAGACCACCGGGCTAGCCGATCCCCTACCGGTAGCGCTCACATTTCTTGGCACCGAGCTGCGCGATCTGACCCGGCTAGATTCGATTGTGACGGTTGTAGATGCCGAGAACTACAGCCTAGATCTGTTTAACTCGCAGGCTGCCTACAATCAGATCGCCTACGGCGACATCATTTTGCTCAACAAAATGGATTTGGTAGACGATGCAGACGCCGATTTGTTAGAAGTAAAGCTTCGCGACATTAAAGCAGATGCGCGTATCTTGCGCACCGATCATTCAGAAGTTCCTTTGCCCCTCATCTTGAGCGTGGGCCTGTTTGAGTCGGATAAGTACTTTGGTCAGAAAGGCCCTGAGAAAACAGCTAAAAAAACAGCTGAGAAAACAGAAGCGGCGGAAAGCTCTGATCGCGCTAGCCACGGCTCTGGTCATAGCCACGACGGACACGACCATGCCGAGCACGATCACGCCAAGCATGATCACGCCAAACACGATCATGCCGAGCACGACCATGCGTCTCACAGCCACGAGACTGTGGCTCACGATAGTCACGACCATACCAACTGCGATCATGACCACGGTCACTGCGACCACGACCACGACCACAGCGCCCACTCTCACCTAGATATTGACGGCTTCACGTCGGTTTCGTTTGATCGCGATCAGCCGCTGGCTATTCGCAAGTTTCAGCACTTTCTAGACAATCAGCTACCGACTGCTGTATTTAGGGCGAAAGGTATTTTGTGGTTTGACGAAAGCCCAAAGCGTCACATTTTTCACCTCAGTGGCAAGCGGTTTTCTTTGGAAGACGAAGAGTGGGCAGGTCGTCCTCAAAAAAATCAGCTAGTGTTGATCGGTCAGAATTTAGACGAAGACAGCCTGCGGGCTCAGATCGAAGCGTGCTTTTGCGCAAAAAGCGCAGATCGCGGCAGAGGCTTTGGCAGATAGATATCTAGATAGACATCTGTCTTAGCCAGCGTGGGTACATGCGAGCGTACTGAACATGAGAGTGTTAATTCAACGCGTGAGTTCGTCTCAGGTGATGGTTGAGGGTGAGGTTATTGGCTCTATTGGTAGAGGATTGACCTTGCTAATTGGGATTGCACCGAGCGATACAGAAGCCGAACTGGTCTGGATGGCTAAGAAATGTCTGAACCTGAGGCTTTTTCCGCAAGGCGAAGACGGGCGATTTGATCAGTCTGTGACGGACATTGGCGGGGCGATTTTAGCCGTTAGTCAGTTTACGCTGTACGGCGATAGCGCTAAGGGCAGACGACCGTCTTTTACCCAAGCGGCTCCTCCTGAGCAAGCAGAACAGCTGTACGACAGGTTTGTTGAGCTGCTGCGGCAGAGCGGCCTAGCGGTGCAGACCGGAAAGTTTGGTGCGACGATGCAGGTGTCCATCGAAAATGATGGTCCTGTGACGCTGTGGCTAGAACGAGACTGTAGCTAGAGCAAGACTGTGATTAGAACGGAATCAAAGCTGCAAAGCTTCAGTTCTAGACTTTCGGCACGGCGCACCAGCATGGACTTTTAGCATAGACTTAAGGATTGTTTGGGTATTGGCGAATTCAATTGATTTTAGTAGAGCACCTACTGTCGATTGATGGATGTTGCTGCTAAAGTAAACAAATATTAAGTAAACGTAAAAAGAGAGCCTGCTTGTAATGTGCCAGGGCGTAGTTTATTGATTGAAGCTGTTTCGTCTTCCCAGCTAATGGACTCAGGCTCACAGGTCGTCTTTTGTGATTTTGACGGCCCCATTGTTGATGTTTCTGAACGTTACTATCGAACCTATCGGCAGGGGTTGCTGGCGATCGCAGCTTCCTGCCAGCGAGAAGAAAACGTCTGTTTAGCGATCGCGCCGCTTTCTAAATCGCAGTTTTGGCAAAAGAAGCAGCACCGAGTCGCAGATAGTGAAATTGCGCTGCACTCTGGTGTCCCTGCCGAATGGTTTGAGCCGTACATGCAGCAGGTAGAGCGCCTCGTTAATCACACAAGCCTACTTCGCTGGGATCAAATACAGCCTTCGGCTAAATCTGCCCTGCTCTATTTAAAGCAGTCTCGTATGCGGCTAGTGCTGGTGACGCTGCGTCATCCCCGCCAGGTAAATGCTTTTTTGCAGGAGCAGGCGATCGCACATCTGATAGACGACGTCTATGGGGCCTCGACAGTGAGCGCCGCGCACGAAAATCGGACAGATCACAAGTGCAAACTGCTAGCAACGGCCATAGAACAACAACAGGCTAAGGGCTATGGCACAGCGCATAGCTGGATGATTGGTGACACAGAGGCCGACGTGCTGGCCGCAAAGGCGATGGGCTTGCCGTCTGCGGCGCTCGCTTGCGGCATCCGCAGCTCAGACTATTTGCGATCGCTTGAACCCACTGAAATGTACAGCGAACTCTTTAGCGCCGCTCGGGCTATCGTTGCCACGTCACGACTACAGGTCGCCTAGCAAACAAGTCGCCTAGCAAACAAGCCCTATTTTTTACTCATTCAGCCGATACCTATCCCACCACTTCTTAAGCGGGTAGTACAGCGCTGGTGCCCACAGACTCGTTAAGATGGCTGAACTTAGCGCCACCCGCTGCTGATACTGCCAAATGATGCCCAAGCTCGGATAGAGCGGGTCTTCTGACGATAGGTACTGCGCCGTTAGCTGTAGTGCCATCGTCGTCTCTGTAATCACTGCTAAACCAAAGACAACCAGTGCGACCGAAACCAAATCTTCTTGCAAAAAGCGGCGCTGGTGTAGTCTAGCAGTCAAAATTCCAGCAATGGCCAGCCCAATGGTGTGGGTTGGAAAAGGAGCCGAGAGCCCGTCTTGTAAGAGGCCGAGGACGATGCCTGCGATCGCACCCTCCCAGGGCATCCGGTTGACGCTCCAGGTGACCACCCAAATCAGCAGCCAGTTGGGGCCAACGCCCACAATATCCATCCCCGGCAGTCGAACCGGCAAGATAAGTAGGCAAAAGAACACCGAACCGATCGTGACTACCCAATTCCAGACTTGTCTATTGGTAGCTGAGCGCCGAGATCGATAGGGGGCCATAGCAGAAGAGCTAAAAAAACGACGTCTATAGATTGTCATCGGTGACAATCTTGGCGGGCGCAGCGTCTACATCTAGCTTAGGCGTATATGGATGAATGTCCACCCACTCTAAGTTGCTCACCGGCACAGATAGCTGAATGGTTGCCACTGGAGCTGGCCCCGTCTCAGAATCCACAGAAGCGATACGGCCAATCGGCACCCCTTGAGGAAAAAGCCGACTAAACGAAGAGGTCACCACCACATCACCCGGTTTAGCATCTGGAATTTTTTCAAAGAACTGCATGGTTGCTTGGCTACCTGCCCCACCTCGAATGTATCCGGTAGAGCGACTGCGGCTAATTTTTGCCCCGATTTGGCTACTCGGATCGCTCAAGAGCAGCACCCGAGACGTGTGTGGTGTAACCGCCGTAATACGCCCCACCAGTCCACCAGGACCTGTTACAAAATCACCTTCTTTAACATCGGCTTTCGTGCCTTTGTTTAGCGTCAGCTGCTGCCACCAGTTGTCTGGGCTGCGGCCAATCACGGCTGCTGGGGTCGTAATATCTAGCTCACTATTTTCGCCATAGTCAATCAGCTCTCGGAGCTTTTGGTTTTGATTTTCTAGCTCAACTACCCGCTGCTGCAAGTCTAAAATGTAGGAGTTCTCTATATTTTCAGGTGTGGCATTGCCTCGAAAAGGGTGCGCCAAAAACTGAAAAGCCTCGTTCACGAAAGCGCCGTTGGTTTGTTGAACACCTAAGGCTGTTCCGATCGCCAGAAAAATCAGTCCTGCTTTGAGCGCATTTTTATCCCACCATCGTCTTAGGGCAAACATCTCAGCCACTTTAATAAACTTTTTGAAGCACTATCTAACGCACAGACTATCCAAAGCACAGACTATCCGCAGTACAGGCGTAGCGCTATAGATCGCGCGATCGCGCACTGAAGACCCGCTCCATCTGGCTAAAGTTCTCTAGTACGCGGCCTGTACCCAACACTACACAGCTCAGCGGATCTGCCGCCACATGGACCACAATTCCCGTCTCATGCGAAATCAGCGTGTCTAGCCCCTTTAGCAGTGCGCCGCCACCTGCCAGCATAATACCGCGATCAATAATATCTGCGGCCAGCTCCGGGGGCGTATCCTCTAGGGTTCGCTTCACCGCTTCGACAATAACTGAAAGCGGCTCTGCCATACTCTCCCTGATTTCTGGGCTCTTTACAGTAACCGTTCTAGGCAGCCCTGACAGCATATGAACACCCCGCACTTCGAGCGCTGCTTCATCGTCTTCAGGACTCGGATAGGCAGATCCAATTTTAACCTTGATTTCTTCAGCGGTTCGCTCACCAATGTCTAGGTTATTCACCTTTTTCATATACTGCTTGATGGCGTCTGTAAGCTCATCGCCCGCAACTCGCACCGACTCGCTCCGAACTGTTCCCTGAAGGCTCAATACCGCCACTTCAGTGGTGCCGCCGCCAATATCAACAATCATGTTACCCGTTGGCTCATCGACCGGAAGCCCTGCGCCAATTGCCGCCGCAACCGGCTCATCAATGAGATACACCATGCGAGCGCCCGCCTGTAGGGCCGCGTCCATCACCGCGCGGCGCTCCACGCCCGTTACACCGCTAGGAATGCCAATCACTACGCGTGGCGAGACCAGGGCCTTATTCTCATGAACCCGGCGAATAAAGTGCTTGAGCATGACTTCTGCAATATCAAAGTCAGCAATCACGCCGTCTCTTAGCGGGCGAATGGCTCGAATGTTTCCTGGCGTGCGGCCTAGCATCTGCTTGGCTTCTTCACCTACAGCTAGAGGCTTGCCGTCTGTTTCATCGATAGCTACGACTGAAGGTTCTTGTAAGACTACTCCTCTGCCCGACACGTAAACCAAGGTATTTGCTGTTCCGAGGTCAATCCCCATGTCGCGGGAGAGGGATAAGCGATTGAATAAAGCCACAAGCTAAAGATCCGTAAATAGCGGTTAATACTAGTATTTCTGACGAGCCGAATGGATTCTATTACGTTTCATATCAAGCCGTCTAGTCAATGAAAGGCACTCACACGGTGCTAGGCGATAACAAGGAGAAGAGAAGCCTCTAGGTGTTTCTCTTCAGCCGTCAATTCAGCCATTGATCGAGTTGGCTATTGTATTAGAATATTCGTACTGCATTAACTAACTGTACAGGGAAGATTGTACAGAGTAGAGGAATGCTCATCCTATCTCTGTGACGCTTTTTTGGAGACTGAGAATAAAGCAATGAGTGTAAATATTGTGACGTTGGTAGGCCGAGTCGGTCGCGATCCAGAGATTCGTTATTTTGAATCTGGCAATGTGCTGGCCAAATGCGGCCTGGCGGTGAACCGGCGGACGAAAAACAGCGACCAGCCTGACTGGTTCAACCTAGAGATTTGGGGCAAAACGGCAGAGATTGCCGCCAACTACGTACGTAAGGGTAGTTTAATCGGCGTGACCGGCTCATTAAAGCTGGATAGCTGGCAAGATCGGGCGACGGGTGCAACTCGTACTAGCCCGGTTATCCGAGTAAATCAGCTAGATTTACTCGGCTCGAAGCGGGACAATGAGGCACCGATGGCGCACGGAAATAACGACGAGTTTTAGTAAGAAAGAGTTTTAGTAAGAAACCTTCAGCCAGAAACCTTCAGGAAAATCCCTTTAGGAAGCAATTGCTAGAAAGAAACCTTTAGGAAGGACTGCCTGCTAGGGCAGGCTCTTTGAGCGCACTTTGCATGTGGCCTAGCCATTCGATTAGGTTTTCGACCTGTTTGTCAGGCTTGAGTGCCCCAAGCCCTCTGACGGTGACTTTGCCGGGAGCGTATACAAAGCGCGATCGCAAGTGCTCTGGCACCTTCTCCACCAGCAAATTCCAGGCAGGCTTCTCCATTGGCGTTTCTAGCAAGATATTTTGCTTGCCTTCGGGCTTGATGCGAGCAAAGCCTAGCGGCTTGGCGATTTGCTTCAGCTCCAAGACTTTTACTAGCTGACCGATAGAGGGCGGAAGCGTCCCATAGCGATCGTTAAGGTCAGCGACCACTTCCATCAGCTCACGCCTATTTTCTGAAGACACCAGCGAGCGATAGGCGCTCATCTTTTGATCGAGATCTGGGATGTAGTCGGCAGGGATAAAGGCTGTCACCTTCAGATCTACTTGCGTTTCATCCACCTGCGGAATCTCTTGCCCGCGAATTTCGGCAATGGACTCTTCTAGCATGTCCATATATAAATCAAAGCCGATTACTTCCATCTGGCCAGACTGCTGCGCCCCAAGCAAATTGCCAATGCCGCGAATCTCCATATCGCGCATGGCGAGCTGATAGCCCGATCCGAGTTGGGTAAACTCTTGGATTGCTCGCAGTCGCTTACGGGCTTTATCAGATAGCTTATTTTGCTTGGGAAACAGCAGCCACGCATGGGCCTGCACGCCAGAGCGCCCAACGCGGCCTCTGAGCTGGTAAAGCTGTGAGAGCCCAAACTTTTGCGAGTCTTCGATAATGATGGTGTTGACTCTTGGAATATCAAGCCCAGATTCGATGATAGTGGTGCACACCATCAGGTCAGCGTCACCATTATTAAAGGTGAGCATCGTGGCTTCTAGTTCGCCTTCGGGCATCTGGCCATGAGCAATGCCAATACGGATGCCGGGGACGGCTTCACGAATTTTACCGGCTACCTCTTCTATCCCTTCTACTCGAGGGACAACATAGAAAATTTGTCCGCCTCGGTCTAGCTCTTGGCGAATGGCGGCGCGAATTTTTTCGGGATCATAGGGCGATAGATGGGTTTTGATGGGGCGGCGGGAGGGCGGTGGCGTGGTGATTAGGCTCATTTCTCTGACGCCAGAAAGGGCCATGTACAGCGTGCGGGGGATTGGCGTGGCGCTTAGCGTCAGTACGTCTACTTCTGCCTTCATGGCTTTAATTTTTTCTTTTTGGTTGACGCCAAAGCGCTGCTCTTCGTCTACTACTAGCAGGCCCAAATCTTTAAACTTGACGGTCTTACTCAGTAGCTGATGGGTGCCGACGACGACATCTAGTTCCCCAGTAGTCAGCCTTTGCAAGATGGCTTTACGCTCGTTAGCGGTGCGGAAGCGGTTGAGCAGTCCGATCTGAATGGGGTAGGGGGCAAAGCGTTCTTTGAGCGTGTGGTAGTGCTGCTGGGTGAGAACGGTGGTGGGGGCGAGTAGCGCAACCTGCTTGCCTGCGGTAATGGCTTTGAAGATGGCGCGCAGGGCGACTTCTGTTTTGCCAAAGCCAACATCGCCGCAGACAAGGCGATCCATTGGGCGATCGCTCTCCATATCGCGTTTGACATCTTGGGTGGCCTTGAGCTGATCGGGCGTTGGCGTATAGGGAAAAGAATCTTCTAGCTCTTGCTGCCAAGGCATGTCAGTGGGATAGGTAAATCCCTGCATCTGCGATCGCTGAGCATACAGCTTGAGCAAATCGACTGCCACTTTTTTGATGGCTTTGCGGGCTTTGCCTTTGGTTTTCTCCCACAGTTTGCCGGTCATTTTGTTTAGCTGAGGCTGCTGCTCTACCGAGGTTCGGTAGCGTGAGAGCGCGCCCATCTGGTCTACCGCTACTCGCAGCAGACCGTCAGCATATTGAATGACCAGGTATTCACGAGTCTCTCGATCGACGGTCAGGCTATCGAGCCGGAGAAACTGACCGATGCCGTGGTTGCGATGGACCACGTAGTCTTTGGGGCGCAGCTTGTTAGGGTCAACCTGTTTTGAAGCGGCGCGGCGGCGCTTGCGAACGTAGCTAGGGGTCGCGAGCGTGTGCTGGCCAAAGAACTCGCGGTCGGTGACGAGCGCAATCCGAAAAGTCGGCAGAATGAAGCCTTCTAGTTCGGCTAGGCCCGAGTATTTGACCGCGACCGGAATGCGCTGATTCTGGAGCTTATCAATAGCAGGATAGTCTTTGGGGTTGGGAATGAACTGGGCAGGGCAGTCGTGCTCTTGCAGCAGCGCAACTGAGCGAGAGGGTTGGGCAGAGACCAGCCAGGGTGAGAATTTGCGATCGCGCTCTGCCTGCAAAACTTCTGCCAGCTTGCCAAACTGATGGGGGAGCACCGGCACCGGACGACTTGCCAGGTTTAGCCCAACGCCTTCTTCAGCAATTTCTGAGAGGTCTACGCGTTGAAACAAGTTAACTTCTTCAATCGCTTCTGCAAAAGGCCGATGTAGTTTGGGTAGTCCTGCTGCTGGCAGCTGCGTCTCATCACTGGCCTCAAATGCTGCCTGGGTTTCTGCCCAGCGCTCTTCCACATTTTCTAGCCAGCGCTCGGCGTGGGCATAGCACTGATCGGGTTCGTCTAGCGCAATCAGCGTATTATCTGGCAGATAGTCTAAGAGTGAGGCGGGCTGATCGAAGGCCAAACCCATGAAGCGGCGAACGCCTTCTATTTGCCGAGTCTCTGCAAAGGTTTCGCGCGCTTCGTCAGAGAGCAGATCGCCTAGGAGTCCTTTTTTCTCTAAAGCTTCTGAAATAATGGGACCGTAGTCAGTAGTGGTCAGCAGCAAGGTGTCGATTTTGTCGAGCGATCGCTGATTGGCCGGATCAAACTCACGCAGCCGCTCTAGCTCATCACCAAACAGCTCTAGGCGGACCGGCAGCTCTGCGGCCACCGGAAACACGTCTACAATGTCGCCGCGCTGACTCCACTGCCCTTCCATTTCGACGGTCGATACTTTTTCATAGCCTAGTTTGGCCAAGCTCAGACTCAGTTCCTTCAGGTTTAGGTCCATCCCTAAAGTAATCTCTAGGCAATAGGGGCGAAAGGTTTCTAGCGGCGGTAGGTGCGGCTGCAAAGCTCGTTCGGTAGCGACAATTGCCATCGCCCCCAGATGTTTTGACCCAGGCGGCAGGCTATTGGTTTGCGCCTTGCCATTGACCAGGTCAGAAAGCACTTGTAGCTGACCCCAAACTAGCTCTGATTCTGGATTGAAAATGTCGTATGGCGAAGACTCTGAGGTGGGATAAAAGGCAACGGTGCCCCAGCCCATGGCCTCTAGCTGCGCGGCCCAACGGCCCGCTTCTTCCAGGGTGGCTGTGACAATAAGCAGCGGGCGCTGCTGGCCCTGCGCTAGGGCTGAGGTGACCAAACCTTTAGGCAGTCTAGGCGCGCCACTAAGCTGTAGTGCCTGCTTTTCTAGCTTGGTGATGAGTTCTTGCCCGAGACCTGAGCGTGCGATCGCACGAGTAATCGAAGAAAACGCCATGAAAATTTTCGTCAGCCTTGTAGTGAGTTCAGTCTTCTGTCAAGTCAACCTGTACGAGCCGACCGCCTAAGCAATCGTTCCGAAGCAATTGTTCTGAATCTTCATCCTTTATTTTATGGGCCATCGCTCGAAATAGGTCTTGACAACGAGGTCAATCAAATAAAAATGGGGCGTCTCAAAAGAAACACCCCATCTGCCTATAGTTCTCAATTGGCAGTTCTCAATTGGCCCGTCTAGGTGGCCCGTCTAGGTAGCCCGTCTAGGTGGCCCGTCTGATTGGCCTATTTCTAGCGGGCCTCCTTACTGGGCAGACACCATCAGGCTATCAGGCTGACGCGGATCGCCCTCAACCTTTACGCCGCGACCATTTGCATCTAAATGCCGCACAATCTTATAGATATTTTCAACCTTGTCAGCGGCACTCATCTTGTCAGCAATCTGCGCAAGTGAAAGCGGTCCATCTGCCTCTGACAGTACTGCTTTCACCTGATTTTGAATCTCTAGAACATCTGCCGCCGCTTTCTTCCCGGCTTCTACTCCCGGCTGATGATAGGCATTGATATTCACCAGATATGCATAGATGCTCACCGTTCGCTCGTACAGGGCAATCAGCGCACCCACCAAGCGGGGCGTGACCTCTGGCACGGTAATGGTGATAGAGTCTCGCTGATTGTCGTAAAGCGCCTGGCGAGTGCCTTGCAACAGCCCAGAGAGATAGTCTCCGGCGGTAACGCCTGGCTCTACGTCTACCGAAGTGCCTTCTCGGTCTTGCAGCACTTCAATCAGCGTGACAAAGAAGTTAGGAACGCCTTCTCTAAGCTGCTGTACGTAAGCGTGCTGATCTGTCGATCCCTTGTTGCCGTATACCGCAATGCCCTGATAAACCGTGTTGCCATCTAGGTCTTTTTCCTTGCCCAACGACTCCATCACAAGCTGCTGCAAGTAGCGGCTAAACAGCAGCAGGCTGTCTTTGTAAGGCAAGACCACCATGTCTTTTTCGCCTTTGCCATTGCCAGAAAAATACCAGGCCAACGCCAATAGCGCCGCCGGGTTTTGCTTGAGATCGTGAACGCGGGTGGCGATGTCCATTTCTTTGGCACCGTCTAACATGCCTTGAATATCAATGCCCTGTAGCGCCGCAGGCAATAGCCCTACCGCAGACAGCTCAGAGGTGCGTCCGCCAACCCAGTCGTGCATCGGAAAGCTCGCCAGCCAGCCTTCTGAACTGGCAATTTTGTCTAGCTTGCTGTCTTCTCCGGTGACGGCAACGGCGTATTTAGAAAAGTCTAGCCCGGCGCGCTCGTAGGCGGCTTTGGCTTCGACCATGCCGTTACGGGTTTCTGGGGTGCCGCCTGATTTTGAGATTACGATGACGAGAGTGCTTTTGATGCGATCGCCAATCTCTTCAAATGTGTGATCGATGCCAATTGGATCGGTATTGTCAATAAAATGAATATCGATATCTGGCTGTGTGGAGGCTAATGCCTTAGAAACAAACTGAGGGCCTAACGCCGAGCCGCCAATGCCAATAGACAGAATGTCGGTAAAGCGCTCTGCCGCTGGCGGTGTAAGGCTGCCGCTGCGAACCTTTTGTGCAAAAGTCTTTACCGCGCTGAGCGTCTCAACGATGTCCTTTTTGAGGGCCTCAGAGGGCGCAAGATCGGCGTCGCGCAGCCAATAGTGACCTACCATGCGGTTTTCGTCTGGATTGGCGATCGCACCCGCTTCTAGCTCATCAACCGCCTTAAACGCCTTTTCAAACTGAGGCGCTAGCTTCGCTACAAAGGCATCATCAAAGCGCATCCGGCTGATATCTACATATATTCCCAGCCCCTCGTGGTAGTAAAGCCAGTCTTGGTATCGTTTCCAGAGTGCTGCTGCGTCCATATGGTTATTCCCTCACTGCATTTATATAGATGGATCTTTACTCAACTTTGGCATTACGAACCGTCACTTATGCAACAGTGAGCGGCCTGCCTCTTCGTCAATGTATCTAACGCTGTGCGTTTCTAGCGGCGAAAGCCCCAGGAATTTAATATTCGAATTCAATATTCAAAGCGCGCTTTGGATAGCACGGTCCGTTTTGCCATAGCCCATTTCATCACAGTCTGTTTCATCACAGTCCGTTTCATCACAGTAGATTTCGCTACAGCAACTTTCGCCGCATTGAAGATGCCCTATCGGTAGAATAAGAATAGAGCAAAGCCTGTTCAATACATTTGACAAGACCACTGGTCATTTTGCTCAGTCCCCAAGTCATTCTAGAGTCGTTTTAGGCTTTACCTAATCGGGCTTTCTCAACTGGGCTTTCTTAGCCGGTAGACATCCAACTACTCAGCGATTCCATGTTTCTAACTTTCCCGTTGGCCTTTTTGTTGGCCATGCAGAACACTAGCCTGACGCTTGCAGGCTTAGAAGGCTGGCTAGATAACGCTGCCTTTGCCGTATTGTTTGTCGCTATGCTGGCCTATTGGAGCGGGCTGGCCTTCTCAAACGATAAAGTCATGCCGCTCATTGGCGGTATCTGTATGGCAGTGGCTAATCTCTGCATGGCGGCGCTGCTTACCGCGCGTTGGATAGAAGGTGGCTATTTTCCCTTGAGCAATCTCTACGAGTCTTTGTTTTTCATTGCTTGGGGAATGACAGCTATGCACTTTGTGGCCGAGCGCATGAGTGGTAGCCGCTGGGTGGGCGCGGTGACTGCTCCGGTTGCAATGGCGATCGCAGCGTTTGCCGCCCTGACCCTGCCAGATAAAATGCAGGTCTCTGAGCCTCTAGTTCCAGCGCTGAAGTCAAACTGGCTAATGATGCATGTGAGCGTGATGCTAATCAGCTACTCAGCGCTGATGGTGGGTGCTTTGATCGCGATCGCCTTCCTCATTGTCACGCGTGGTCAAGCCGTCGAGCTAAAAGGCAGCTCCGTCGGCACAGGTGGATTTAGGGATCGCAAATATACGCTTAAGCGAGCTGGGATCACTGCACTCAGCGAAACTGCTCCGGCTGGGTCTCTATCGAGTGCAAACGCTTCTAATGCGAGCGGTTCTAGTCCAAGCACTTCTAGCCCAAGCACTTCTATCAAAAGCGGTGGAACGGCGGTCTTAGAGTCGCCTTCTGTCGTCGTGGCTGCGGCGGCTGAGCCCCCGCTCTCTCTACAGCGGCTGACCCTAGCAGATACGTTAGATAACATTAGCTATCGCATTATCGGGCTAGGCTTCCCGCTGCTGACTATCGGCATCATTGCAGGGGCCGTTTGGGCCAATGAAGCCTGGGGCTCTTACTGGAGCTGGGATCCTAAAGAAACTTGGGCGCTAATTACTTGGCTGGTGTTTGCCGCTTACCTACATGCTCGCATTACCAAAGGTTGGCAGGGTAGACGACCCGCTATTCTTGCTGCTTCAGGCTTTGTCGTCGTCTGGATTTGCTACTTGGGCGTCAATCTCTTGGGTAAGGGACTACACAGCTACGGCTGGTTTTTCTAAAGCAGGTCGGTCAAACAATCTATACAAGGCATTGAGCGTAGTCGAAATGCCCGGTTTGCCACTACCCAAAGGCTGAGCGTAGTCGAAGCCCGGTAGCTGATGCTTTTTTTAATTTAGACTAACCTACTTAGTTGCTTAGTACTTAGTCGCTTAGTCTGAATCGGTCAAATGGCCTGATCAATCAGACACTAGCGAAGAGCGTTGCCATTGGCTGCGAAACGGCCTCTTCGCTAGTAATAATTTCGACGACTTTGTTTTTAGCGCTGGGCTCGGCGATCGCATCTACACAGACCTGCGCCACCTTCTGCCGGGGAATATTACCTTCAAACAGTGTATCGGCACTAGACATAACAATCGCCTGATCGTTATCCTCATTTTTGAGCCCCCCCGGACGAACGATGGTATAAGGTACGCCGCTGCGCTTGAGATAGTCCTCAGCCTGCTGCTTCCAGTACAAAATGCCCCAGAACAAGTTGAGCGGGTGCAAAAGCTTGGAAACGCATAGAGAAGACACCATCACAAACTGATCAATCTGCGCCAGTTTTGCCGCGTCTATGAGGTTTTTGTTACCCTCATAGTCGACCTTGTACGGACCGGTAATATCCAAGCTAGGCGTTGCACCTGTAGCACTTAGCAAGACTTGGCAGTCGGCAACGGCTGCCGTCAAACTGCCCGGATCCAGTACGTCACCAACCGCAATTTCGATGCCTGCCGGTAGCTGTGCGATCGCCTTTTCTCTATCGCGAACCAACGCCTTGACCTCAATGCCTTCAGCTAGCAGCCGCTCTACAATGCGCTGACCCGTCTGACCTGTGGCACCTGCTACTAGTGCTTTCATGACTTGCGCCCCCAAAACTTTTCAATGCAAAAAATCAATGCAAAAACTTTTCAATGCATTTGTGATTGCCGCCGAAAGTATAAACGCCTAAGCGTAGCGATGGTCACTACCTAAAGACGCAATAGCTGGCATATTAATCCGTAAATCAACGCAGGCCCTCAATGACGACTAGTCGCTACCGTTGATGAATGTAATATTTTCTACCTCGTCAGTCCCGCTTTATACCGAACATTCCGATACACCAACGCTAATTGCTGTCCCTTGGCCGCCTATACGATGCAAATTCCATCCGATGCCACATCTCCACAGCTAGGCTCCCCATTTCTTAAGGCGGGTGCTAGTCTAATTGAAGGTCAAAAAACTTCACAAAGAAACGTAACCTTTTCTTCAAGAGAAACATTGCACTTCCAAGGCAACTATATAGGCCACATGGAGATGTATGCAGATGCGGCCAGCGTGGCTCAGTATCTAGATGCTCACCAAGACTGGTTTCACCGATGTGCTAAGCCGATGGCCGTAGAGCCCATCGGCGACAATGGCTATGGCCTAACTGTCGGTAAATTTAAAAGCTTGAATCACGAGGTAGAGCCTAAAATCGGCTTGCATCTGATGCCTCAAGAAGAAGGCATATACCGGATAGAGACGATTCCTGTCCCCGGCTACGAGCCAGTAGGCTATGACGTAGATTTTCGGGCCTCTATGACGCTATGCGAGACTACCGCGACTGATTTGCCCAAGGCTGTAGAAACCGACAAGCTGACCCAGGTAGAGTGGGAGCTAAATCTATCGACCTGGGTAGAAGTGCCACGATTTGTGCAGGTACTGCCCGATAGCTTAGTAAAGGCATCTGGCGATCAGCTGCTGAATCAAATTGTTCGCCAAGTGTCTAAGCGACTGACCCGCAAGGTCCAGCAAGAATTTCATACATCCATCGGTTTGCCTGTTCCCCAGGAAAACAAAAAACGATTTTGGCAACGTACATAAGAATTTGAGAACTTGTCACACTTAGCTCGGCCTTAAGGGGTCGAGCTATAGGCAAAGTCTCACCGATCTAGGGGGATGCAAATCGATCAGTTGCTGCTATTAAAGCGCTAGTAATCCCTGGCTCTGTGGCAGAATGCCCAGCGTCGGCGACGACAATAAAATCGGCTTCAGGCCACGCCCGATGTAGATCCCATGCTGATATCATGGGGCAAACCACATCGTAGCGACCCTGCACAACTACCGCCGGAATGTGGCGAATGGCGTCAATATTTTCTAAGAGCTGCTCGGGAGAACGAAAGAATCCCCCGTTTATAAAGTAGTGGCATTCAATCCGCGCGAAAGCATCGGCAAAGCTGCCCTCCCCAAACCGTTCCATCAGGTCAGCATCGGGAATTAACTTACTGGTGCTAGCCTCCCAAACAGACCAGGCTTTGGCTGCTGCCTGCCGAATAGAGACGTCAGTGCTAGTTAACCGTCGGTAATAAGCTGCTACTAGCTCATGCTGTTCTGCGGCAGGAATAGGTGCCAGATAGCCCTCCCAGGCATCTGGGAAGATGTAGCTAGCTCCCGACTGATAGAACCATTCAATCTCTTTGGGACGCAGCATGAAAATGCCTCGCAGAATTAGGCCATCGCACTGAGCTGGGTGCGTTTGGGCATAGGCTAGTGCCAAGGTGCTGCCCCAGCTGCCGCCAAAGACACTCCAGTGCGCTATTTCAAGGTGCGATCGCAACTTCTCAATATCTGCTACCAAATCCCAAGTCGTATTGTCTGCTAGCTCGGCGTGAGGCGTGCTTTGACCACACCCGCGCTGATCAAATAAAATAATTCGCCAGCGCGCTGGATCAAAAAACTGTCGATACATTGGCACAATGCCGCCACCTGGCCCACCATGCAAAAAAACAACGGGCTTCCCCTCTGGGTTGCCCGCTTCTTCGTAATACAGCGTATGGATAGGTGAAACAGCTAGCGTGCTTTGAACATACGGATCAATTGGTGGGTATAGCTGGTGCATAGCTACCTGGCGCATAGTTCTTCAGTCTTAGTGGCAATAGGTTTTGCCTATTGTGACACTAGATGCTGAAAGCCCCGCTGATGATTTTCTGATGCCCTCAAGTCTGGTGCTCTCAATAAAGGGTTTTCGCTAGAAAAGTTAAAAATCACGCGCCACTTTCCAGTGTCTGGATCTCTAAGGGAGACAAAGGGATTTGGCTTTAAGGGGGGGCGATTTGACTTACACATTGCATGGACCGCATTGACACCTGTATTAAAGATACTGAGTGTAAAAGGAAACCGGTGTGATGACCGTGGCGATAATTTGTGATGCTAATCACCTCGTTAGTGGCTATAGTGAATGCCATCTGCCAAAGGAACGCCTGGCTGTTGAGGCATCAAGCTGTTCATGGCTTACAGCAATCTTTGATGTAGCAATTTTTGGTACGGTTGCAAGAGGGTTTAGCGGTAGCTATCTGATGGCGATGCCAGTATTGCCCTGACTTGAACGTTTACTTTTAAATTGGGACGCATGACATCTACAACAATGGAAATTTGGCCGGGTCGCTCTCATCCTTTAGGCGCATCGTGGGAAGGCGATGGCACAAACTTTGCACTGTTTTCTGAAAATGCGACAGGCGTTATTTTGTGTCTGTTTGATGAGGCGGGCAAAGAGTCGCAGGTGTCTTTGCCAAAGGTGACTAACTACGTGTGGCATGGCTTTTTGCCCGGCGTAAATCCAGGGCAGCGCTATGGATTTAGAGTAGAAGGGCCGTACGAGCCTAAACAAGGTCATCGCTTTGATGCGAGTAAGCTGCTGATAGATCCTTACGCAAAAGCGCTCACGGGCAATATTGATTTTGGCCCTGAGCTATTTAGCTTTCCGATTGATGATCTAGAAAATGGCGATCGCGATCTGGAGTTCTTGCCTGCTGATAGTGCCAACGCCATGCCCAAAGCAGTCGTTACCGAATCTCATTTCGACTGGCAAGGCGATCATCGTCTAGATATCCCTTGGGATCAGACCATTATCTACGAAGTCCACGTTCGCGGCTTTACTCAGCAAAATCATAAGATTCCAGCCGAACTGAGAGGCACCTACGCAGGCATGGCGCACCCCGAAGCGATCGCTCATCTCAAAAGCCTTGGGATCACTGCTGTCGAGCTACTACCTGTTCACCACTACAACAAATATCCAGAGCATTTAGTTGCCAGTAACCTGCACAACTACTGGGGCTATGACTCTTTAGCTTATTTTGCGCCCCAGTCCGACTACAGCTCAGTAGAAGGGCAGCAGGTAAAAGAATTTAAGGAAATGGTAAAAGCGCTGCATCAAGCGGGCATTGAAGTCATTTTAGATGTGGTATACAACCATACCGGGGAGGGCAACCATCTTGGGCCAACGTTGACACTGCGAGGAATAGATAATGCTGCTTACTATCGACTGGTTGAGTCGTCGCCTCGCTACTATATGGACTTTACTGGCTGCGGTAACTCACTTAACGTTCGCCATCCACAGGTGCTGAAGCTAATCATGGATAGCCTGCGCTACTGGGTGCAAGAAATGCACGTTGATGGCTTTCGCTTTGATCTGGCCTCAGCACTTGCCCGTGAGCTATACGAGGTGGATCGACTGTCCTCCTTTTTCGATATCATCCACCAAGATCCGATCCTTTCAACTACTAAGCTCATCGCAGAACCGTGGGATCTAGGTGAAGGTGGCTATCAGGTCGGTAACTTTCCATTGCTATGGTCTGAATGGAATGGAAAATACCGAGACACCATTCGCGACTTCTGGCGTGGGGAGCGCTGCAGCCTGGGCGATTTTGCCTTTCGCTTTACCGGCAGCTCAGACCTTTATCAAGATGATGGCCGACTGCCCCATGCCAGCATCAACTTCATCACCGCGCACGACGGCTTTACCCTTAATGACCTTGTTAGCTACAACGAAAAGCACAACGAGGCCAATGGGGAAGATAATCGCGATGGAGAAAGCTACAACCGCTCTTGGAACTGTGGCGCGGAGGGCGAAACCGATGATGCCGAAATCTTGGCTCTGCGATCACAGCAGCGGCGAAACTACCTGACGACGCTAATGCTTTCACAAGGTGTCCCAATGATGCTGGGTGGCGATGAGATAGCTCGCAGCACCCAAGGCAACAACAATACCTACTGTCAGGACAATGAGCTTTCTTGGTTTGACTGGTGCCTGCAAGCAGACGAAGCCGCGGTATTAGACTTCACTCGTAAGCTTATTGCCTTCCGTCAGGCGCATCCCATCTTTAGCCGTCACCAGTGGTTCTTTGGGCGCGAAATTCACGGCTCTGGCGTTGTTGATATCGGCTGGTTTCACGCAGATGGCAGCCAGATTAATGATTCTGCGTGGCATGACAATTCCGTTGAGGCCATTAGTATTTTCCTGAACGGCGCAGAAATTCCTAATCTAGACATTAAGGGACAGCGAATCCTAGATGATAGTTTTCTGTTGCTCTTTAATCCCTCGTCTGAGCCTGTATCGTTTGCGATCCCTGAGTCGATTGAGACTAAAGAGTGGCAGGTGATATTAGATACTCACCAGCCGACAGGTTTTGTTGCAGATGGAAAAATATATGAGCGGGATCAGACGGCTGAGGTGATGGCGCGATCGCTGGTTATTCTGAACTGCCCGAACTGCTTTAGCATGGAAAACGTCAATGCTGCTTAATCTCCAGTCTAGTTTTCTTCTTAGTTAACCCTCTTTTCTAGCACCCTCTTTTCTCATCCTGACTCTTCTTAGCCTGGCCTTCTGCGATGTCTTGCTACCCCAAAATTTACGACGTTGTCAGACTGATCCCATACGGTAAAGTTGCGACCTATGGACAGGTCGCGGATCTTGCCGGACTTATGGGTAAGCCAAGGGTTGTCGGCTACGCCCTTTTTCGCGTAGTGGCTTCAGAAACTGATATCCCTTGGCATAGAGTTATCAATGCTAAGGGAGAAGTTTCGAGATCGTCGCTGCGTGATGGCAACGACGATCTACAACAGCTTTTACTAGAATCTGAAGGGATCGTATTCACGAAAAGAAAGCTAGATTTGGGGCAATATCGCTGGCAACCTGACTTTACCCAGATCGAAGAGCATGTCCTTGAGTAGCTTAGAAATAGTCGCTTAGAAAACAAGCCGCGTACAAAAGTATCGCAAGCCGCTTGTTTTCCCGATTTTTATCCAGCAGTTGCCATCGCTGTTGGCTGTAGCACTCTATCAAGTTCGATGGTCAGCTCTTTGGGTGCCGCGATGTTTTGGAGACTAGTTTGAATTTGCAGTGCGCCTTCTCCTTGCAGGTCTTCTACGTAGCCAGGCTCGGCCTGCGTAGCGTCTGCCTCACTGTTAAAAGGGCCAAAGTAATAGACACAGCTAGGCTCTGCTGTGGTAATTTTTACCCACCACGGGTTAGAAAAAAAGTTGAACAGACTACCAAAAAAATTTTTCATTACGGTGTTATTAGCGATCAGCTTTAAAGTGTGGACAATTTTTGACTTTGACTTACAGTCGAAACGTGAGCGCCTTGCGGCTGCAAAGCGTTATCTAAAAAAGAACCATGTTAAAAAAATGCCAGATTAATGAGCTTTCTGCGAAAAACAAGGCTTTTAGCTGTAGCTTGAGTTTGCAAACACTCTTAAGAGTCTCTCTTCATAAAATTATATTCGATTTTTCTACGAACAGAGATATGTACTCCATACACGCTGCAAATTTCTACTTTATTGCAAAACAATTCATTAGTCATGGGCATAGGAGTGTGATAGCTAGAACCTCTTTTCTCCGTAAAGAGACTGAATAGGCCTGGTGACTGTCTTACATACCTAGCCCAGTTTTTACGCCGTAAGACCCTAAACTATAGAGTTTTTGGCTACAGGGTCTTTGACTACAGAGCTTCTGACTACAGAGCTTCTGACCACAGAGCCTTTGACTACTTAGTCAAGAACTACACAATCAAACGGTAAGTCGTTTAATCAGTTTTATCGGTATACGCTTTTACAGTCATACCGTAACCCCAACGTCCGTTGAGCCAGTGTTTGTTGAGCAAGGTTGCCTGTACGGCAAAGCCATAGATAACTTGCTAGCCAGCCTACTCCCCTGCGCTTGGGGTTTCTAGGTCTGAACTCTCTAATGTTGGAAGCGTCAGTGCAGGCAGTTTGTTTATCCAGGTTTGTCTATAGATTTCATATAGGGCCATACCGGTAGCAACAGAGGCATTTAGACTAGGCGTCTTGCCAGAAAGTTCGATAGAAATCAAGACATCGCAAAGTGTCTGCACAGAGAGACTTAGTCCGCTGCCTTCCGCTCCAACCACTAACACAACCGGCTCTGAAAAATTTGTTTTATGAACAGGCTGGGAGGCTTCAGCCGCTAGCCCATAGACCCAAAATCCCTGAGTCTTCAGATATTCTAGCGAGCGACTGAGGTTGACAACTCTAGCTATAGGCAGAGACTCTAGGGCACCTGCGGCTACCTTGGCAACCGTAGATGTCACCCCAACGGCTCGCCGCTGCGGAATGATAATGCCCTGTGCGCCGATTGCTTCTGCTGAGCGAATGATCGCACCTAGATTGTGGGGATCGGTGATACTGTCCGCTGCAATAATTACAGGGCGACGGGCAGTTGCTTTAGCCTGTACTACCAGATCTTCTAGCTCTACGTACTCGTGAGCGGCGACTTGGGCAACGATCCCCTGATGATTTGCGCCCTGAGTCATCTGATTAAGTCGTAGATTTTCCACTTCGTCAATGACGGTCCCGTTGGCTTTAGCTTCGGCAATTAGCGGCCTAAACTGCGAGTCGTAGTGAAGTCTGGCGGTGACCCAAATGCGGTTAAGCGATCGCTTCGCTTCGATCGCCGCTTCTACGGAATGCCGTCCATATATCAAGTCAGGTTTGACCGCATCGTCTGCTGTTTCGTAAGGATTGCTAGTGCGATCTCTGCTGATGCGATCTCTGCTAGTGCGATCTCTGCTAGTGCGATCCCTTTTGTAATTGCCTTCATCTGCTCGTGCACCTGCACTCTTGCTAGGCCCGCTCTGCCTGAAGCTTTCTCCTTTTGAACGCTTAGGGCCTGTGTGTCCGCCTACCTTTAGCTTGGGCTTGGCTGCGCCGCTAGAATTTTTGCCTACAGAATAATTACCCGGCTTTTCATCTGAGCCTGCTCCAGGGCGACCGGAGCTAGGACGGCGAGAGTAAATTTTCTTAGACTGAGGCTTTTTGGAGTCGGGAGAACTGTTTCCCCAAGCGTTTGACTTGGACCCGGACTTGGACCCAGATTTTTTTGGGCGAGGTGGCTCGAACGAGCGCTCTGATGGGTTGGATGAATTATCTGGGCCACTCACGCGTAGATTCCTCTGGTAGTTTCTGGGTCGTTGATAGCTAAGTCATTGATAGCTAAGTCGCTGATAGCTAATAAGTGTATGTTCAAGTGTAAGCTGACCTACCTGCACCTGATCGCAAATGCGAGTTACCTAATCTCTATCTACTGATTGCTATTTGCTGATTTCTGCCTGCTGATTTCTGTCTGGGCAAGCGCGTACTCAACTTAAATGCCTATATGTATATCTATACACAGACGAGACGCGCTGAAATTTTTCTACAGCTGCCTAAGCCTCACAAATATTCAGTTGACTCAGCAGCTTTAAAAGTCGTGGGGTGTCACTGAGATATAAAAAACCGATAAGCGCCTCTAAACCCGTTGCTTTTTGATAGTCCGCTCCCTTGGCTCTGCGGTGGCGTCCACTGGTGGCGTTACGGCCTCGCCTGAGAATATCTTTTTCAACATCGGTGAGATGTTCGCTAAGAATATCTACGTAGCACGACTGCTGTTCAGCTTTGACTTTACTGACAACTTGCTGATGATAGTCGCGGATTCGTTTGGGCGGGCTGAGAAGTTGCGATCGCACATACAGCTCAAAGACGGCGTCGCCAATATAGGCTAGAGCGATAGGCGCTAGCTCTCCTGCTTGCTTTTCTGTCATTGTGACCGATAGCAAACTGAGCTTTGACCGCTCAGGCGCAGGATGCTCGTCGCTAGCTGCTACGAGCCGATCTGTTGCGCTTGGCGTCGCTGTAGGCGAAACGCTATGAGTAAGAGAATGATCTGACAACGGTGGAAAAGGCTCAATACGTAGCCACAAACAACATAGCTGTGAAAAATAGCTGTGAAAATTCTGACTATTTTTTGAGATTTTCGAGCGCGGCGTCTACGCTTGGCTGCAGCGACAGAAACTGCTCTAGCCGCACCAGCTTGACGGTTTGCGTGACCCGAGGGTTACTCACAACCTGGATACTGCCACTCTCACTTTTAGCTTTTTTGACTAGCCGAACGAGTGCCCCTAAGCCAGAGCTGTCAACAAAGTCGATAGTAGATAAATCTAAAATGATATGGGTTGGGCCGTCTTCAATATACCTAGTCAGAACCTTCAGAAAAGTGGGTTCTGAAAAAGCATCGAGAAGCCCTGTGAGGCGAAATATTTGACATTTCCCCCTAACTTCGCGGGTCCCTCTTAGACTAACGGTTAGGGTAAGCGACTCAGCGATAGGATCCTCCTGGTATGCCTAGCATCAAACGACGACATGACGATTAAGTATAGGGCAAGATAATGGAGACTGCAAGACAATTTTATTATTAGTGCTGACTTATTATTAGCACTGAACCGAAGCAGAATAGATACACCATGCCCTACTGGAATGCCCTACTGGTATATCCACCTGCTCTATCCACCTGCTCTAGCTAAGCTGCCTATTTTTGATCGCGCATGGCCTGCACGAAGTTTGCAAATAGATAGTCGGCATCATGAGGGCCAGGGCTCGCCTCGGGATGATACTGCACAGAAAAAACTGGCAGCTGCTTGTGGCGAATCCCGGCCACGGTTTGGTCGTTGAGATTAAGATGGGTGACTTCGACCTGCTCATTGTCGATAGAATCGGCGCTGAGTGCAAACCCGTGATTCTGACTGGTAATTTCAACCTGCTTGTCAAGGCCGCAGGGCTGGTTGAGCCCGCGATGACCAAACTTTAGTTTGAACGTATCTGCGCCTAGCGATAGACCCAAAATTTGATGACCCATACAGATACCGAAGGTGGGAATTTCGCTATTCATCAAGGCCTGTGCGACTTGAGGTGCGCCTGTGACAGCGGCTGGGTCACCAGGACCGTTAGAGAAGAAGATGCCGTCAGGGTTGTAGCTGAGAATGGTTTCCGAATCGGTGTCGGCTGGGACCACGATGACTTTGCATCCGTAGCTGGCCAGCCGCTTTAAAATATTGCGTTTGACACCGAAATCGATAGCGACAACTGTAAGAGTTGGCTTTTGCGCCTTGTCTTCAATGACGGCGGCGACTCGGTCAGGATCTGATGTGGCCAATGCACTAAAAGCCCAGGCTTCCTCTGTGCTCGTTTCCCACTCGTAAATTTCTTTAGTGGTGACTTCTTTAACTAAATTAAGTCCTTCCATCGAAGGCAGCGTTTGCAGCTGGCTCAGCAGTTCGTCCGGATCGAGAACGTCGCTAGAAATAATGCCGTTCATGGCCCCGACGTTGCGGAGTTTGCGGGTAAGGGCACGGGTATCAATGCCACAGATACCCGGAATATTGTGCTCTTTGAGATAGTCTCCAAGAGACTGGGTGGAGCGCCAGTTGCTAGGGCGATCGCAGACGTTTTTAGCGATCGCTCCTCTAACCTGAGGCCGACTCGACTCCTCATCTTCAGCATTAACGCCCGTATTACCTAGCTCTGGATAGGTGAAGGTGATCATTTGACCACAGTAGCTCGGATCTGTCAGAACCTCTTGATACCCTGTCATGCCCGTGTTAAAAACGACCTCTCCCATCGTGGTTCCTGGGGCTCCAAATGACCACCCTCTGTAAAGGGTGCCATCTTCTAGAACAAGGAGTGCAGGCTTTGCGGAAGGATCGAACATAGTGACCAGCTCTATAGATTTTTAGGGCAGTGCTTCGAGAATATTAGCTTCATTCTTCTTGCCGCTTAACATTATTGCCTAGTTTTGGCGACTTAGCGCGCTGAGCCTGTAGCTTTGTTTCAAGAAATGCTCATATGTAATCTGGAGAGGTATAACGCCGCTGATCTCCATATATAAAGGGCTTCACACCGCTAGAAAAGAAATCTATGGCGATCGCCCGCTTATTATCAATGAATTTACTGCTATTGCCAAACGATCCTTTGACGATAGCTATTAGATAGGCTGCTTATCCGTGCTGGCGTTGGGAACGAGCTGTTTTGCTCTGGCCTGACATTATCTGAGTGCTTTGTTTTCGAGGCCTTGACCTGGGCGCTATGGGATCTGGGCCTATCTATTTCAAAGCTAATAAGCTGAGCCGTTTCGTCGGGTTGGGAAGGACGCTTTGAGGTTATGTCTGGTGTTTCAGATGGGACCGCAGGTGTTTGGGATGCGGGGCTTTCGGGGCTATACCCTACCGGGATGAGTGACTCTGTTAGGTTGGCGATCGCGCCTGTCTTGAGGTCATTAAGCCAGGCTGCCGAATCGACGTCATTGCTTAATGTGTTGATGGCAGAGCGAATGAGCGTTGCTGATGCCTCCGGTAGAGGCGAGGTGGGTATCGGCATGTAGAGCGTTTGCAGCGCGCCTAACTCGCTTTCAGACGTTTCGAGACCTTCTAGTAACGGTGAGTGAATTTCTCTAGGCAGTGGCGCTAGCTCAGGGGTTTCTAGCTCAGGGATTTCTAGCTCAGAGGCTTCTAGCTCAGAGGTTTCCGAAGCTGAGTTTGGCTGAAACGGGTTGTTATAGGCTGTAGAGACTTGCCGTAGATTGTCTTGAGCTGTTTGAAAACGAGTAATCAGGGATTCTTCTTCAAACAGATCCTGGCGTTGAGGTATCGTCTGAACGAGCTGTGCCAGTGTAGGCGGTGCTGGTATCTGGTCGATGTCGCTTTCAATTACGGGGCCAGCGTATGAAACCGTGAATTCTGGTGAAGGCGCGACGTCTGAGAGTTCACTGCTCTCTGCGACTGATTCTCCAGAGCTAACGGTAGACGCAGCAGCGGCGCTAGGAATTTCAGAGGGTGGATTGAGCGCTGCGTCAATTTGTAAGTCGCGTAGGATGGCGGTGCCGATGGGTACGCTCTGGTCTGCTCTTAAGTCCTGGTCTGCTCTTAAGTCCTGGTTTGCTCTTAAGTCCTGGCCTGCTCTGAGGACCGTGCGATCGCTTACCTGCTGTGTCGGCGCAACCGCTAATTCACGCCCTGCTAAGTCTGCTTGAGATTGAGCTGCTGGCAACATAGGCAATCCATCTTCGACAGATGAGCCGGTTGCCACATTGCGGCTAGGTACGGTGCGGCTAGATACAGTGCCGCTAGGTACGGTGCCGCTAGGTACGACTGGTATAAAACTGACGTCAGCTGCTGCCTGTCGAGAAGTTGCTTGTGGTGAAGACGGCGCTTGTAAGGAAGGCAACAAGGAAGCTACGGGCTGAGGAGCCGCTGACAATACCTGTGGTCGCGGTAAGTTGCTCTCCTGCTGATTGAAGTTGGCGATCGCCTGCGCTGTGTTTCCGCTAAAGGCGACGGGTACGGCCTCTTCAGAAAATGTGGCCGTCGGCGTGTAGATGGGAGCTGCAGGCACAGAGGCCTGCGCACTGTAGGGAGCGCGATCGCCTGGAAAACTACTGCTCTGAGTGCTTCTAGCAGTGTTGAGATAGCTGCGAACTTGAGCAATCGGATCAGTGCGCGATTGACTGGCTAAAAGCGCTCGTACCTCGTCAGCTGTGCTGACTGTAGCCGCCTTGCTGCTGACAGATGTCTGAGTTTCAGATGGGGCGGGCAAAAGACCTGTGCTGCCGGGCTGCTCGAAAGCTGGTCCCATTTTGTTTCTAGACGCGCTGAGTACAAGCTGCTGTGCGTCTGGAGAAAAAGCAGCGGGATTCTCACCCTCAAACGCGTTGTACGGGGCTAAAGTCGTATTTACTGTTGTTTCAGCAGGCGCTTCAAAGCTCCATTGAGCACTGGGTGCCTCGCTTTGGCTACAGCCAGTAATGGCGGTAAGAATGACAGCGGACGCAGTAACTTTATGCATAGGACTACTTATTTCTCTGAAGACTGGCTAGTAAATGTGAGGTTACCCCTTTCACTTAGGGCATAGAGATAGGGGGCATAGAGATAGGGCCTAAAGATAGGGCGTAGAGACCGGAAAACGCGACGCCTCTTGTGTAGACGCTTCTTTTTGTCATCTTTTCGTCATCCGTCATCTTTTTGTCCTTAGATGCCTGCACAGTGTGTTTGTTTAACACAAAATAGCATCCCTCTTAACAGACCGTGATGGGATCTCCGAGGATTTACGGACTCTTTTTAATGCTTGAGTTTCAATTAATACTAGATCTTTTAAGCTTTTGATAAAGCTAGACCGAAAAGCTGAAGGAACCGTTCAAACGATTCGGATAAATTCACTTACTTTTGTTGGCCCGATTGTATAGATCTTATGGACGCACATAATAATAGACGCTGCTATGGCGAAAAAGTTCGCCATAGGGATGAGAATTATTTAGATTTTTGAGCCTGCTAGAAACTCAGCTAGAAATTTTAGCCAGGAATAGCAGCTTTTATGTGGTGTATTCAGCATTAATTTTGACGTAATCGTAGCTAAGATCGCAGCCCCAGGCGTTTCCGGTGCCAGGACCATCGCCGACATTGATGCTGATCGCGACAGGATGGGCTAATGCCTCTACTTCAATTGCTTGGCGGTTAAGTGGATCTGGGGTGTTGGCTACAGGTGGCGTATCGCCAGGTGAAGGGCCGGTGAGCAAAAGCTTGGACATGGCAAGGCTGCTGCGCTCTGCCTGCTGCTTGAGATAGGCGCTAGCAGCGGCGCGGTCAAAAGGTTGGGGTGTGCCTGTTTGCATTAGCGTAAAGTCGCCAAGGGTAATACTGAGATCGTTTTGATCGAAGGGGATACCGGCTCTGCCAGCGGCTCCGGCGATGCGGCCCCAGTTAGGGTCGCGGCCAAAAATGGCTGATTTGACCAGGGAAGACCCGGCAACAGTACGCGCAATCTGATTGGCGGCGCGATCGCTCATGGCACCCGTAACGGCTATTTCGACCAGGCAAGTTGCGCCTTCGCCATCTCGGGCAATGGATTTGGCGAGGTGAATGCATACCTCTGTGAGCATGGCTTCGAGTTTATCGGCTTCGGGGCCTGCGCTGGTGATAGCAGGCGTTCGTGATTCGCCATTGGCTAGAGCAATCAGGCAGTCGTTGGTGCTAGTGTCACCATCTACAGTGATTTGGTTGAAGCTCTTAGCAGCGGCGCGGCGAACCATCTCTTGCCATAGCTGTGATGAGACGGCAGCGTCGCAGGTGACAAAGGCCAGCATAGTGGCCATGTTGGGGTGGATCATGCCGGAGCCTTTGGCAATGCCGCCAATGCGAACCGGGCGATCGCCTATTTGAGTTTCTAGGGCGATAGATTTGGTAATGAGATCGGTCGTAACAATAGCACGGGCTGCTTTGTCTCCGCCTTCGGGAGACAGGGCGGCAACTAGGGCCGGAATGCCTGCTTTTAGAATATCGATTTTGAGGCGCTGGCCAATGACGCCGGTAGAGGCCAGCAGGACGCTACCGGCTGGCAGATTGAGTTCGCTAGCTAGCGCCTCGGCACTGGTGATTGCATCTTGCATACCCTGCTCTCCGGTACAGGCGTTGGCCTGACCTGCGTTGCACAAGATAGCGCGAGCAGAAGTGTTGCTCTCTAGCAGATCTTGGCAATAGTCGATACAGGCAGCACGCACTTGGCTTGTGGTAAAAACACCAGCCGCGATCGCTTCACTATCAGAGACAATTAAGGCTAGATCTGGCGCGCCAGAAGGCTTGAGCCCAGCGGTGGTACCAGCAGCTCTAAATCCTTTGGGGGCTGTAACACTGCCTGCGATCGCTTGCCAATCTGCCATTGTTGTTTCTCTGCCTATTTTTTAGAGGATTTGCTTTGAAGTACAAAGAGAGGATTATACCAAGCTAACTAGATCTCTGGTTCAGAAGGCTTATGATTTTGAGGAAAGACACCCTCAATTAACCATGCCCTTTGGTTTCAAACTAGTTCCTAAGCCCTCTCATCAATCCTCGACAAAACCCTCGAATAATCAATCCTCGAATAAACCGGCTATGGGGCTACCCCGCTCCGTCTATCTAGCCGGGAGTGGAAAAAAGACCCTATTAGGATTGCCGCTAAAGCAGGTAGGACTTTTGGTATTAGGTGGTTTTTTGATGGGTATCGCGCCGGTAAATGCTTGGCCTTTGGCATGGTTTGCGCTGATTCCCCTGTGGCAAATTGTCCTTCAACCGCATTTGCCTATTCGCTCTGCACTAATCGGCGCGGCTCTTTGGGGTGTGGCCTATCACGGGACGGCGCTTTCTTGGATTGTGTGGTGGCTAAAGCCGTTGCTCTCAATGGGGCTGCCGCTGCTAGCCGGTGTGCCGATTACGCTGTTCGCTTGGGCTTTTATTACGATCTGGGGTGCGGCCATCGGCATGAGTTGGATCGTGCTCATGCGTCAGCTCAGTCGTGGGCGAGTGCTTTCAGGCTGGCAGCAGGTGCTAGTAGGAACAGCGCTATGGTGCGCTCTGGAGTGGTTGTGGAGCCGAGGCCCGCTGTACTGGAGCCCTTTAAGCTATACACAGAGCCCCTATAATCTGCTGGGATTGCAGCTAGGGCAGCTAGCGGGACCGCTGACGGTGACGGCGGGAATTGTAGCCGTGAATGGCCTACTAGCACAGGGATTTAGGTTTCAGGCAAGTGGACGAGAAGATAGAGCGCAATCGATTCAAGGAAAAGCAGCTCAGGTTACAGCCGTTCAAGTAATGGCCGTTCAAGCAATGGCCGCTCAGGTAACAGCCGCTCAGATAACAGTGGCGCAGCGGCGGAAGATGCTTGGTCTGGGCTTGGCGCTCTTTTTTTGTTTTCACCTAGTGGGGCTAGCGCTTTATGTTCAGCCTTTAGCAGACGTGCCAGACCGAGCGCTGACAGTAGGGCTAGTGCAGGGGAATATTCCGACGAGCGAGAAGCTGTCATCGATGGGTGTGCAGGAATCTCGGCAGGTATATTTGGAGGGGTACGAGGCGCTGGTGGCGGCTGGGGCTGATTTGGTGATTACCCCAGAAGGCTCAATTGCTCAGACGTGGAATACGTTTACGCAAGATCGAGATTTGCTGATGCGAGCGGTGGTTAGAAATAAGGTGCCGCTGCTGCTAGGGACGTTTGCTCGGCAGACCGTAGGGCGCAATCAGGGAAAGTCTACGCAGAGCTTGCTGATGCTATCACCCGAGGCAAAGGTAGTGGGGCGATATAACAAGGTGAAGCTGGTGCCGCTGGGTGAATATTTGCCGTTTGAGCCGCTGCTGCGCGCGGTGATGGGGCCGTTGTTACCGTGGAGCAGTTTGGCACCGGGGCGGTTCGATCAGCAGTTGGAGACGCCGTTTGGGCCAATGGCGGCGGGTATTTGCTATGAGTCTGCGTTTGCGGGGCTGTTTCGGGCGCAGGTGGCACGGGGAGGGCAGGCAATTTTGACGGCGTCTAATAACGATCCTTACCCTACTAGGCAGATGATGCAGCACCATGCGCAGGATGTAATGCGGGCGATTGAGACGGATCGGTGGGCGGTGCGGGTAACGAACACAGGCCTTTCGGGAGTGGTTGATCCACGGGGACGATCGCGCTGGCTATCGACACCCAATGAACGGGTTGTACACGCCTCGCAAATATATCTTCGCCAGAGCCGAACGCTTTATGTGCGCTGGGGAGACTGGCTGACGCCGCTGTTATTAGCGATCGCGCTCGTAATTTTGTCTAAGACAGCCGTTTTAGACCAGCAGCCTTAGCGGCTAGCCGTTTGTCGCTAACAGCGTGATTTTCTCAGGGGGCAGGGCCTCGGCCAGCCAAAACCCTTGTGCCTGATGACAGCCAAATGACAGCAATGCCGCCATTTGTGTTGCCGTCTCGACGCCTTCTGCGATGACCGCGATATTGGCGCTACGGCCAAAGTCAACAATGGTTTTGGCAATATTTAGCCCTTGTGCATTGATCTCAGGTGAATGGCTGAGCGTTTGTACAAAAACGCGATCAACTTTGAGGGTATTGACCGCGAGCTGGTGCAGTCGGCTAAGGGAAGACTGTCCTCGGCCAAAGTCGTCCACGCAGAGCCGAAAGCCTATAGACTTTAGCTGTTTGAGCACGGTGGTCACCGATGGATCGCTGCTCAGCAGCGTTTGTTCGGCCAGCTCTAGCTGAAAGGCAGCGGCGGGCAAGTCATATTTTTGGAGTGCGGTTTGCCACTGGACAATCAGTGATGAATAGCGAATTTGCGACAGTGATAGGTTGATATGCAGGCTGATATTGGCCCATTCGGGGTGCGATCGCCACTGTGCCAAATGACGGCAGGCACTTTCAATGATGTGAGCACACAGCTGCTGCATAATGCCGATCTCTTCAGCCGACTCGATAAAGTCATCAGCCGGAATATACCCTCGAACGGGATGCTGCCAGCGCAGCAGCATCTCAAAGCCGCAGAGCTGCTGGCTGGGCAAATCAAAAATCGGCTGATAGTGAAAGTGAAACTGATTTTGGATTAAAGACTGCCGCAAATCCTCTTCTAGCGTGAGTTGAGCCTTGGCATGGTTTTGCATCTGAGTATCGAAGATGGCAAACTGCTGAGCGCCTGCGGCCAGCTCGTTTTGAATCAAAATTGGAGAGGGATGGGGATGCGCTTGGAGCTGAAGCTGGAGTTGCTGTTGAATTCGCTGTTTGGTTCGCTGCTTGGCTTGATACATGGCGGTATCGGCATCTTTGAGAGCAGCCTCGGGCTGGCGATAGCCGTGGCTGCTAAAGGTAACGCCAATACTTGCACCGATGGCAATTTGCTGCTCGTCAATGACCACCGGAATTTGTAGCTGCTGCTGCAATCGCTTGACCGCAGCGATCGCGAGTTCTTCATTAGGCAGGCTATCAAGCAAAACCGCAAACTCATCACCGCCCATACGAGCGACTAAATCGCTTTTTCTCAGCAGTATTTTGATTTGTTTGGCAACGTGAATGAGTAGCTGATCGCCGATTTCGTGGCCTAGCGTGTCATTAATGGATTTGAAGTCGTCAAGGTCAATAAATAGAACAGCGTAGTGGTGACTCGGCTGGCGGTGATTGAGCTGAATTGCCTGAGTCAATCGCTGTAAGAAATAGCTGCGATTAGGCAGATGCGTTAAAGGATCGTGAAGGGCGTTATGACGTGAGCGTGCTTCCCGGTTAGCCAGGGTGGTTTGCGCTCGTAGCAACCGATGTAAAGCTGTAGTGAGACCGGCTGTACGCTCTTTGATGCGCGCTTCTAAATGCTGATTGGAGAGCTTGAGCTGATGCCGCTGATAGCTCAGCTCTATTTGAGCAATCACTTGATGGCTAAGAACCTTGAGCGCTTGAATTTGCGAGGGATCGAGCTGATGGGGCCGGTAGTCTAGAACGCAAAGCGAACCCAACGCGTAGCCATCGGCAGTAATTAACGGCGCGCCTGCGTAGAAGCGAATAAAAGGAGAGCCCGTGACGAGCGGATTAAAGCAAAACTCAGGATGCAAGAGTGTGTCTTTAACAATCATCACCTCTGTGCTCTGAATAGTGTGTGCACAGAACGCCATCGATCGTGGCGTTTCATTGAGATCGGCCTCTACCCCAACTTTGGACTTGAACCATTGCCGATCGCCATCTATGAGACTCACTAGGGCAGCGGGCGTTTGACAAATATGGGCAGCTAGCGCGGTGATGTCGTCATAAAGCGCTTCAGGGAGCGTATCCAAGATGCCGTAGTCTTGGAGCTTAGCGAGACGAAGTGTTTCTTGGGCCGAGAGAGGAGCTGTCATGGATCGACTGTCTTTGCATCAGTTTCTGAGCGTTGGCAGGTTCGTAATATTGTTCAGCGGATCGTTTTTTTGATGTGCCGTAATCTGAGCAGGCAGTTTAATAGCCGCTACGTAGCCGTTACAACACTGTAGCTACCGTCTAAAAATCTTGCATTTCAATCACAAGAAACCGGTGGAGATTGAAGGGTTCGCTGAATGCGTAGCCTAATCAACGGTTTGCAGAACTTCTGCTGACGGGTGAATGAGTCTTTTGTGGATCTGGTCGTAGATGCGCTCTGTGACCGAGTTTTGTGACCGAGTTTTGTGGCCGAGTTTTGTGGCCGAGTGAAGATAAAGCGTGAAAAATTATCTCTTTAGCGACTTCAAGGCTTGAATTAAGAGATTAGTCGGGTGTCTTTAGCCTGATATCTACGGCTTCATGCTCAGAAGTAAGTCAATCCTAGTGCATTCTCGTCTTAAAACCCACTGCACCAGTCAAGCGCCCGATTCCAAGCCCACCACCGATCAGGGTCATTGTGTCTCTGTTGACACCTGCGACTACTGACGTAGCCGACGTGACCACCCGCTTGTGTCATTATCAGCTTGATCGCTGGGTTTTCTGCACAGACTGTTTCAATATCGTCAACTAGGGTTGGATCAAAGAGCGGATCGTCTGCTGCGTAGAGAATCAGCGTGGGTTTTTGTATCTCTGGAAGAATACAAAGCCCGCTAGTTGCTTTGTAGTAGTCGTCTACGCTATCGAAGCCAAGTCGGGGGATAACCATTTCTCGATCAAAGGTCCAGATGCTGCTGACGCGCTCTGCGGCGACTGGATCAAAGGCGTTGGGATGATACTGCTGAAGCTGGCTAAGGAGCTGTTTTAGCTTGCGGGTGATGGCTTTTTCGAGATATTTGCCCAGGGGGGCTTGTTCGAGGTATTTGAGCGATCGCAGCGATTCCAACGCCGGACAAATTGCCATACATCCGCCAATATCATCAATAGATAAATCCAGATCTGGGCCCCATTTTGGCAAATCCTGAGCCGCCTTAACCCCCCACAGGGCCAAAAGCCCACCCAGAGAAAACGCCGTGAACCAAATCGGTGTCGGCGCGCCCATTGCTTTTACTGCCGCCGCAATTCGGACAAAATCTTCCCCTTCATAGAGGCCATCAGAGGTTAGAGCTGGTGAAAGCTTGGCGCTCTGCCCGTGCGCTCTCCAGTCAAAAATAACGACCGCGTAGCCTTTGGCAAAAGCCTTACGGGCCATAATGCGCAAAAACCACTGATCGTCCAAATTGCCAGTGATGCCGTAAGTGCCGATAATCGTTCCGATAGGATTATCTGGAATCGCTACGAGCCCATAGAGCGGCACCCCGTTCGCGCCTGTAAAAATCTTTTCTTGAAACGTTGGCTCCAGCTCGACTAGCGTTTTTTCCCACCCCTTACTGGCTAATAGCCCAGCATAGAGCGTCATTAGCAGGCCGTTGTTTAGCGGCCAAGGTGCACAATATGAACTCGAAGACATACATTGAAAAGCCCAGTTTAAAAGCTCAAGTAGTCCAACGATCTTAACGGTAGTAGAGACGGCAGTTGAAAAAGATAGTTAAGAAAAGTGGATCGTTCATCATCAAGGGTAGACAGAAAGGATAAGCAGATGAAAAAGCTAATTGATTTGAGCCACACCGTAGAGGCAGGCATGGTGACCTATAAAGGATTGCCTGCGCCGCTAATTTGCGACTTCCTAACGCGAGAAGCGTCCAAGGCTTACTACGCGGAAGGCACGACCTTTCACATTGGCACCATTGAAATGGTTGGCAATACGGGCACCTATATCGATTCTCCTTTCCATCGCTACGCAAACGGAAAAGATTTGTCTGAGCTGCCGTTAACGTCGCTGGCCGATTTAGATGGGGTTGTGTTTAGCGTAAATCCTAGTGAGAAAATCATTGGGCCAGAGATATTTGCGAATGCGAACGTAGCAGGTAAAGCGGTGCTCATTCATACCGGGTGGGACCGGCACTGGCGGTCGGATCAATATTTTGAAGATCATCCATATATTACTGCGGCTGCGGCTGAACTTTTGCAGCGCTCAGGGGCGGCGTTAGTGGGTATTGATTCTTACAATATGGACGGCACGGCGACAGGCGATCGCCCTGCACACACAATATTATTAGGTGCTGATATCCCTATTGTTGAACATCTGTGCCATCTGCAAGATTTGCCAGCGGATGGCTTTAGATTTAACGCGGTGCCAGTAAAGGTGAAAAAGTTCGGTACGTTTCCGGTACGAGCTTACGCTGTGGCTAACACATAGCCGTTTCGCATAGCAGTATTAAGTTGAGGCAGGGCAGAAAGCATTACAGGACGCAAAGCACGATGGGCTACTATAAATAACTGACCTGTTTGCAGGTCGCTAATCCATTTTGTTGAGCCCTCGTTGGTACCTAATAGAGCGGGTACGTATTTAGCTATGAGCAAAGGCACACTTTTCGATAAAGTCTGGGACGCGCATACTGTCGGCACGCTGCCTTCTGGCCAAACTCAGCTATTTATTGGTCTGCACCTGATTCATGAGGTGACGAGCCCGCAGGCGTTTTCCATGCTGAATGAGCGAGGGCTGCAGGTCATGTACCCTGATCGCACGGTGGCGACGGTAGACCACATTGTGCCAACAGAAGATCAGTCGCGGCCCTTTGCCGACCCAATGGCTGAGAAGATGATGAGCGCGCTAGAGACAAATACAAAGGCGCATGGGATTCGGTTTTTCAACGTGGGATCGGGCGATCAGGGGATTGTGCATGTGATTGCCCCAGAGCAGGGGTTGACGCAGCCAGGTATGACGATTGCCTGCGGCGATAGCCACACGTCAACGCACGGGGCGTTTGGTGCGATCGCTTTTGGCATTGGCACCAGTCAGGTGCGTGACGTACTGGCCTCTCAAACTTTGGCACTTGCCAAGCTAAAGGTGCGCCGCATTGAAGTGAACGGCGAGCTGCCTGATGGCGTATATGCGAAAGATATTATTCTGCATGTGATTCGTAAGCTAGGGGTCAAAGGCGGCGTTGGTTTTGCCTATGAGTTTGCCGGTAGCGCTATTGAAAGCCTGTCGATGGAAGGGCGAATGACGCTATGTAATATGTCGATTGAAGGCGGCGCGCGCTGCGGGTATGTCAACCCCGATCAGACGACTTATGACTATATAAAGGGGCGAGATTTTGCGCCCAAGGCGGCGCAGTGGGACAAGGCAATCGCCTGGTGGGAGAGTCTGCGCAGCGATGCCGATGCGGTCTATGACGACGTGGTGAAATTTGACGCGGCGACGATTGCGCCTACTGTGACCTGGGGCATTACCCCTGGCCAGGGCATTGGCGTAGACGAGTCGATTCCGACGCCTGACACGATGCCAGAAGATGAGCGCCCCATTGCTGAAGAGGCGTATCGCTATATGCAGCTTTTGCCAGGGCAGCCGCTAGCGGGTACTAAAATTGATGTTTGCTTTATTGGCAGCTGTACTAATGGTCGCCTAAGCGATTTGCAAGAGGCGGCTAGAATTGCCCAGGGTCGGCATGTGGCAGCTGGGGTGAAAGCCTTTGTAGTGCCGGGTTCTGAGCGGGTAAAACAGCAGGCAGAAGCAGAAGGGCTTGACCAGATTTTTGAGGCGGCGGGGTTTGAATGGCGCGAGCCGGGATGCTCTATGTGCCTGGCAATGAATCCAGATAAGCTAGAAGGCACGCAGATTAGCGCGTCGTCGTCTAATCGCAACTTTAAAGGGCGGCAGGGCTCGTCTTCTGGGCGGACGCTGCTGATGAGTCCGGCGATGGTGGTGTCGGCGGCGGTGACTGGGCAGGTGACGGATGTGCGATCGCTTGCGCCCACAAGTTAACGCTAGGTTAAGGGAAGGTTAACGCTGGTTATCATCAGTCAACACTGTTGGTTATCTTGGCAGATCAACAACAGCCAAATGTATTCTTGTGAGCTTGATTTGGCGGTGTCAGGCGGGTTGATTTTATCCCCTAGTTTTGGCCCGAGCTTTGCCTGATCTATTCTTGTTTTTTAACCTTCTCTTTCTGTTGGGTTAATCCTAGTAGTGGATGATGCACCTAAAAGTCATCAGAAGCTACTTTGGGGTTAATTTGTTTTGTCATTGACAACTTCTACGCTAACGCACGCACCTGTCAACCCATTTTTGAGCCAGCTAGAGCAGCTATATAAGGAGCGATCGCTCATCACGTATGCCGCTGGGATCACCATCCCGCTACAGTCTCAGCAGCTATACATTATTTGCCGGGGCATCGTGCAGCTGCATACGATTCACTCTGATGGCAACGAGACAATTGTGGGGCTGTGCGGCCCTTCGATGGCTTTTGGCGCACCGCTGACCAGCCTGCATCCCTACTGGGCAACCGCGCTGAACGATACGGATTTATTGCCGCTGTCGCTAGCAGAAATTGAGGCTTCGCCAGCGCTGTCAGCAGCTTTGTTTCCGCAGATGGTGCGCCGTTTGCAGCAATCGGAAGCATGGTTGGCATTTGCAGGTAAGCGACTAGTCACCGATCGGCTGCGCAGTCTGATTATGCAGCTGGCTCAAGATTTTGGGCAGGTTGGGCCAAACGGCGTGCGGATCAGTATTCGCCTGACGCACCATCAGCTAGCGACGATTATTGGAACCACGCGGGTAACAGTCACTCGGCTGCTGCGCGACTTTAAAGATGAGGGCTGGCTGAGCGTGCACCATCGCCAGCTAGTCGTGACGCCGCAAACTTTAGGGATGCCTTTGTACGGCGAGTCTATGGTGTATTTGGCCTGATTTTAGCCTAGTTGGGTAAGTACAGGCCTCGTAGACAGGCCTCATAGGGAACAAATCGGTTCTGCTCGATATCTCTCTAACCAACAGCCTCTAATTCAAATGTTTGCTTGAGACTAACCGTCGGGCAAACGAAGCAAGCGCTGGCTTTGGTATTTTGGGGATTGGCTATGGTACAGGTTTCGCAAGCGTTGGCGGCTGTTCTTTCTGAGCAGTTAGTCTCTTCTGGCCAACTGGTAACAGATCAAGATGAGTGGTCCCTCACGCAAGCGCTGCTAAATGGCCTGGCTTTGCATCAGCTTGTTGAGCGGCAGGCAGCACGGACGCCTGATGCGATCGCAATCATCCACGAGGGCACAACGCTCACCTATCAGGCGCTTAATCAGCAGGCCAATCAGCTGGCGCATCATCTCTTTGAGCTAGGCGTCAGTTCAGATCAGCTCGTTGCGATTAGTTTAGTGCGATCGCCCAGCATGATCGTCGCCTTTCTCGGCGTGCTCAAAGCAGGCGCAGCCTACGTCCCGATTGATCCAGACTATCCAGAAGTTCGCCGTCAGTACATCTTGAACGATGCGAACGTTGAGATTGTGCTGACCCAAGCAAGCCTAGCCGCAGAATTCTTTAATGCATCAGCTCAGATTATTCAACTGGACGCTGACGCAGCGGTTCTCGCTCAGCAACCCGTTGACAATCTAGATTTAGCCATCAGCCCAGATCAGCTCGCCTACGTTATTTACACGTCAGGATCTACAGGCAAGCCTAAAGGAGTAATGGCCCATCATCGGGGGCTAGTAAATTACAGCCTGGCTCTAGTTGAGGCGCTAACGCTAACCAGAGCCGATCGAATGCTTCAGTTCTCTACAATGAGCTTCGATTTTATTGTCTCAGAGGTTTATCCGACGCTGGCCGTAGGTGGCTGCCTGGTGCTGCGCACAGACGACATGATGCGCTCTACGCAGGCGTTTATCGATTTTATTGCGGCGCAGCAAGTAACGGTCATCCAGTTTACGACCGCTTTTTGGCATGAGCTAGTCAACGGGCTCGATCGGTTGGGGCTGACTCTACCGCCTAGCCTTAGACTGCTGCTGTTTGGTGGAGAAAAGGCGTCTTTGGCAGCGTGCCGTCGGTGGATTGAAAAAGTGGGCGACTATCCGCGCTTGTTTAACGCCTATGGCCCAACCGAAGCAACGGTAATTACAACGCTGTACGATGCGATCGCCGAAGGCTACGACGCTGCGACAGACCTACCGATTGGCAGGGCAATTTGCAATGCCAAGACCTACGTTCTAGACGAAAACCGACAGCCAGTAGCCCCTGGCGTGGCCGGAGAGCTATATATCGGCGGCCTTGGCGTGACGCGTGGCTATTTGAATCTGCCGGAGAAGACGGCTCAGGCATTTTGTGACGATCCGTTTAATCCGGGTGGGCGACTGTACAAGACAGGAGATCGGGTGCAGATGGATGCGAGCGGCCTGATTCAATTTGTCGGTCGCGTCGATTTTCAGGTGAAAATTCGCGGCTACCGGATAGAACTGGGTGAAATTGAGAGCTGTTTGGATCAGTACCCTCATTTTCAAGCTCGAATTGTAATTGCCCGAGAAGATACGCCCGGTGACAAGCGCCTGGTGGCCTACGTCGTGATGAAACCGGGCGAGACGTTGGATCGGGAAGATTTACAGACCTTTATGTCAAAGACGCTGCCAGCGTTTATGGTGCCGTCTGCGGTGGTGGTGCTGGCGGCGCTGCCTAAAAATGCGAATGGCAAAATTGATCGTAAAGCGCTGCCTGTCCCGAGTCGGCTCAGTAATAAGCAAGCCAGTAGTAATCAAGCCAGTAGTAATCAAGCCAGTGATGAGCAAGCCAGTGGTGAGCAAGCCAGTGATGAGCAAGCGATTGTTTTGCCGCGATCGCCGCTAGAAGCTCAGCTTGTGGAAATTTGGCAGCGGGTGCTGTGCCTAAATACTGCCAGCGAAACCCCAGATAAGACCCCAGATGAGATCCCAGATGAGATCCCAGATGAGACCCCAGACGAAACCCTGAGCGTCACCGATAATTTCTTTGATTTAGGCGGCAACTCTTTGCTAGTGATGCGGCTATTTAGTGAGCTAGAAGCTGCGTTTAGCTGCCGTTTGCCGCTGACTGATATTTTTGAAGCGCCTACGATTGAGCAGCTGGCTAAGCGGCTAGAGCAGGTGATGAACGAACCCGCGTCTGAGCTGATGTCTCGGGTGGGTCGCCTGCCAAATGAGCAGCCAAATAAACAGTCAAATAAACAGCCAAATGAACAGCGAAACCAGCAGCCGACTACGCTTTTGGCGCTGCGGGTCGGCAAAGTCAGCCCACCGCTGTTTTTGGTGCACGATGCGGATGGCGATACCGGGCTGTATCTGCACTTGGCTCGGCGGTTAAAAAGCGATCGCACGATCTACGTCATCGGCCCTAGAACTGCTGACGATGCCCCTTTGGCTTACAGCCGAATACAGCGCCTAGCGGCAGACTATGTCGAGCAAATTCGGCAGGTGCAGCCTCAAGGCCCTTACTGCGTCGGGGGGCTGTGCGCGGGCGGCGTGGTTGCTTTTGAGATTGGTTTGCAGCTAGAGCAACTGGGCGAAACGGTAGTGCTGACGCTGATGGATGCACCGGCACCAGGCGCTAAGAAGCGTCTAGGCAGAGTGGCAAACCAGCGCCTAGCAAATTTAGGACAGTCGTTGACCCTGTCTAGCGGCGTGAAAACTTCCTTCTTAGAACGTGTTCAAAAAGTTTGGCGCAAGGGTAGTAACCTGCTGCGCTACGAGATTTCTCTGAAGAGTGAAAAGGATCTTGCTTCTATCCGCGCTCGCGTTGTGGTGTGGTATCAAGATCGGCATTTGCCGGTTCCTATAATCGTGCGCGGGCTGTCTGTACGAGAACTGCTGATATTTGCCTACGAGCAGTATAAGCCTCGTCAAAAGTTTGTAGGCAAGCTGCTGTTGCTGCGGGCCACGCAGGGAAACGGCACAGATGGCGATCGGCCCTACGTAGAAGAGTATGCCGATCCGCTGCTAGGCTGGCAGGCTTTTTGCCAAAGTGCGATCTCCCTTTCTGAGGTTCCCGGCGGCCACTCCACCATGCTCAGCGACAAAAACGCCCTGGTGCTCGCTCGCGCCATAGAAGATATTCTCCTTGAGTGTTGTGCTCTCACGAGAGAAAAAACACCCTGTAGCGTCTGAGGTAGACTAGTCGTTAGGTCCAAAGGTTTTGAGCAGGAGGTGGAGGATGCAGTTACCCATCGTCGCGCCAGCG